>Ga0209035_10000134_pt1 | contig 28974 bp, 25 predicted proteins | sample MarorgKNORR_S2LV_6_FD_188220 | JGI IMG/M metagenome (GOLD analysis project Ga0209035, IMG submission 188220) | Marine microbial communities from the Southern Atlantic Ocean, analyzing organic carbon cycling - AAIW_A/KNORR_S2/LV (SPAdes) (version 2) | ecosystem: Environmental > Aquatic > Marine... | reverse complement strand
TTTACCAATCTCGCGCACAAAGTTTCCTTGCGCATCAAACTCCAAAAGTTGCGAGGCAGAAGCCATGTAAGCAGGTCCCACAGAGTTGCCGCGTGAGAAAACGAAAACGTGCCCATGAGAATTCACTGCCACACCAGCAATCTCACCGAAGTGAATGTCATTAGGTAATTTTAACGGATTAGGGACCGACTCAAACGGCAGTTCAGGCGGCATTTGGGCAAATATTGAATTAATTGAAAGAGTGACGACAAAGATCGAGAGTAATAGACGTTTCATTTATCACCTTTTTTTCAATAGCGATAACTATAGTTGTAGATCAGAGAATGTGGCGTTTAAAAGGGCAAACCTTTTTCGCCGAACATTTTTTCGGCAAGGTTCACTATCACTTCTTAATTTATGTTTTTATCAAGAAGTACTCTAACACGTTATTTATTTTTAACTAGTCAGTAGGGTCAGCACCGTCTGATGGTGCTCCGGTTCCTGAAGAGCCGGCAAAGAGTCTGCGCCCATCGGGAAAGGTAACTTCCCGGCCATTGGCTTTGTTGGTGCCATCAATAGCGTGATAACCCAGAACCACTAATTCGATTCCTGGCAATACCGAATCTTTTCTCCAACCCCTTCGGACCAAAGCGCCAGGCGGGCCAGCTTCAATCATCCAGACTTCTTCCTCACCATTTTCATTGACTACTGCAAGGTGCAGCCAAGCGTGGGGATTAATCCACTCCATCCGCACGACTTTGCCACGTAAATTGACAGGCTTGGTTGAATCAAATTCGCCCGAGAAGGCGTGGTGTGCCTGAGTCGATGTAAAGGCAAAAAAGAACATACCCAAGGCACCAATTAAACTCATTAGTAAACGCATTCGCTTTACCTCTTAAACCGTTATTTGATGAATTTTAATAATTTAACTATTCCTCATTAGCAGCTGCTTCTGCTTGGCGTGCATCAATCGTGCGAGCAGCACTTAATGTATTGGTCATTCCATAATTTCCTTCATGACAGGCATATTCTACAAGTTCGTACTGACTGTCATCTCTTATGAAGTTGAACATGCCTGTCCAAGGTTCAGTCCATACGGCAGGATCCTCTACCGTGAATTGATATTCCAGTGTGGTGGGACCTGTCCGAGTAAATCGTTGAGTTAACTTCATTTCTTCACTGGATCCAAGATAAGATGTTCTTCCATTCAGATTTCTCACTTCTATAACCAGTGTGTCACCTTCCCAGCGACCGTGGGAATCACCCAGCCAGGTTTTTAGGCCTTCGCCAAAACCTTCTCTTGGTTCGGTGGAAATGATTCGGGTTTCGTGAATCATTTCTTTTTGAATCGCCACGTTGCCAGGGCTCTGCAGAATCTGCAGCCCATTGTTATAGATGCTTGGCATCATCATGCCAACTGGACCTCGAGTAATACACCTTACATAAGTTCCCAAATCTACCGGTGTTCTGGCTCGCTGTGGCGGAATTCTTGGTGGGGCATTAGCAACCGCTGCTTTGTATTCTGCAGTGGTTTCAGGTAGTTGACCGTTGGGAGGGTCGATTACCATGGCTACCTGAGTGGAAGGAGCCGACTTAACATAACCCAGAGTGGTGTCTCGCCATTCCCTGTCGTATCCCCAAATACTACTTAAGGTTCCACGTTCTCGACGCGCCGCAGCTTCTTCCGGTGTTAATTCATTCGTTCCTGCTACGTCGATTCCGCGCTGCAATGGGATGCCATGGGCGGCGTCAGCTGTCCATATACCTTGTAAGTCGGGTTCCCCCCACGGAGTTCTGGGTACTACGTAGAGCTCCGTAGATTCGGTACTCCCGGCCGCAAGAATTTCCCCTTCGATTCCTGCCCAACCGGATTCAACAACCGCTATCATCACGCCATCTGGTCCGAGAATAAAGGCTTGCTTGGCAGAAGAACGAGCGTTATCCGGTACCATGGGCTCCTGACGAAATTCCACGGCGAGTCGATTCATTTGCTCCGCAGCCTCATCCAGGTCGGCTACTTCGAATCCAATATGATCGATTGTGCGACCTTGCGTGATGCCCGGGCGACCATCAGTGTATTCGGTGGCAAGTAGCCAGATATTGTCGAAGAGCACACCGTCCAGCATTCCCTTCAAGCTTGCTGGCTCGCCTCCAAGTACCTGACTGTACCAATCAAGAGCTGCGGTTGGGTCGGTTGAATTCAGATGGATGTGATGAAAGCCGAGCAAATCTTCATCTTGTACTAATTCTATTTTCGTTCCCCAGGGGTCAGTAATAAAAGCGATTTTAAAAAGGCCAGGAATATCGCGAACCAGAGATCCGTCTTCGAAGCGTAACAGCCTAACTCCAGTTCCCCGCACACCGACGGATTCGAGCTCGGTCATTTTTGCATCCAAATTGGGAATGGAAAAAGCAATATGATCAATACCGGTACCCTGACTCCCGCCTACAGTTTGGCCCAGGAAAAATTCGATTTCCGTATTGTCGCAATTTACAGCGTCTGTTCGGCCGGCTATGACCTCGCAGTTTAGGTGTTCTTCGTACCAGCTTACTGCTTCACTGATATTGGACAATGCGATATGTATGTGGTGCGATGTTGCGGCACCAACCGCAAATGGGAATAACAGGCAGGATAAAAAGATACACAGCCTACTGCCAAACTTTGCGGTATTGATGAAAATTTTTGTGAATGTGGTACGACGCTTCATGGTGCGAACCCCCGATTGGTTAGTATGTTTCTTGTTGAGCTGTTAGGTTAATCTGTATTCTCGGTGTATACGTTCTACTCTTCTTCTTTCTTCATTAGGTGGCCATACAAAATCTCTTCAGAGAATTCGACACATTTATATTCAACTACCCGCGCGTTGGTTTCTAGGCGTCGGTAAATTGGCATTCGAATTTGCCAAGGTCGAGTGAACACGGTGGGATCCTCTATAGTGGCTTCATATAACAAGGCATCTGGGCTGATGGGCGTGTATCGTTCGGTTACTCTTAGCGCACTGCTAGCAAAATTTCCTGCGCGATCGAACCAGGCCTCACCATTAAATCCCTGCGCATCGACTACCAGAGTATTGCCCTCCCAGCTACCATGCGAACGGCCCATCCAGGTGTCCAATGGCGGTGGTTCAGGATTTTCCTTATCCATATGAATGGTGCGATTCGCCTCAGCAAAACCGTACACAATCATAATCTTGTCTGTCCCTTGCAATACTTGAAAAGGATGGGGCAGATAGGTTGCTCGGGGCACACCGGGAAGATAACACTTGGTTTCAGGATCGGCTGCCAGTCGGTTGGTCCAGTTCTCCTGTTTCTTTCTCAGGGCCCCTTCCTGGTAGGGAATCTCTCCGCCTACAACTACGCCTTGCCCGGGAGGAACTGAACCTATAGCACCCATTACCGGCAGTCCCGCACTTGCTTCATGGTCCTGAAGGTCCCAATGGGCAGTTCCAATAGCCTGCCAGATTCCGTTGAGATCGGGGTTGCCGTCCCAGGTTTTTTCAGGTTCATAGTTACCAATTTCCTGGGCAATTATTGAATTACCTGCCGCTAAAGTGGTAAGAAACACAAGGATTGGGAGGATTATAGTGGGCTTAAGTTGCGTTACCATTGTTGAGCCCTTCTTTGTTATTGTTGGTATATGAATTAACTGCTTCGGATTCTCCCAATTAGCGCGCTAAGGGTCAAGTAGCGAAAGAGCCAGGATATTGAGTATGTTCGCTTTAAGATCAAAAAAAAGGGGGTCTATGAAGAGGCTCTCGACAATAACTAAGCTGCTGCATGACAAACAATGAAGTAGAATCGAATTTGATTTCGACCCCGGGTTATCAATTATTTATTTAATAGTATTTAAATCTCTTTAATCTCATTTAGTAAATATCTCTCAAACTCAGTAAATACGGCATTACTGAGGTATCTATTGTCTAAATTTATTTATATCCATACACTACAATCTATGTTTAATTGGTATATAAATACTCAAAGAAACCGCTGAAAGGAGTTAAGATATGGATCGCCGATCTTTCCTAAGCAATATGAGTGCCGCCACGGTTGCTTCCATAGCCGGTGGTGCTACGCTGAGTGCAAAAGCAGATGCTCTCGAGGACGCCATGAGCGTTGAACTCGATAAGCGCATAGCTACCCCAGATTCATTCTGTAATATTTATCCTACACCCGAACCAGTCGCAGGAGATACTAGACCCTGGTATCAGCATGACGATCCTCGTTTGCCAAAAATGCCGGAAGCGCCAACTTTAATCGATTTTTTTAAATTAAGGTTCCATCCGGCAAACCATGTTTTACAAAGTGCTCGACTAGCTAGAAATAATGGTATGGAAGAAAAGATTGTTCTTGCCTGTCTGCTCCATGATATTTGTGTGACTAATTTCATCAGAACAGATCATGGCTATTGGTGCGCACAGATGGTTGCGCCATATGTGGATGAAGAAATAGCCTGGGCAATTGAGAAACATCAAGCGCTACGGTTTTTCCCCGACGATTCAGTAGGCTATGAATACCCAGAAGCATATATCCGATTTTTTGGGGCTGATTACAAACCCGAACCCTATCTTGTAAAAGCCTGGGAGGAAGCAAAGAAACATCGTTGGTATATGACCTCTCGTTTAATTACGCTAAACGATCTTTACTCGTTTGAAGAAGGTGTAGTAGCAGAAGTAGATGATTTTACGGATATTATCGGCCGACATTTCAGGCAGCCTAAAGAGGGTTTGGGTTTCGACGGGTCGCCTGTTGCACACATGTGGCGCAGCATGATTTGGCCAAATAATTTTCTTTAGGTATGAAATTACGATCATCAATGATCAAATTTCATTCTATGATAATTTTGTAAAGATATTGGAATAAGAAGAGAGTTGAGTGAGGGTGATTAGTCTTCTTTTGAATTAACGAGCCTTGTATCGAATTAAGCCCTTGTTCAAGAAACGACTCCTTGAGCCCGCAACTTCTTAATTTCTGAAGCCTCTAACTTTAGGCTTTGAGCCAATATTTCATCGGTATGCTCTCCGAGATTTGCCACCCAGTTAGATGCAGAATTATCGAAGTGGGCAAATCTTGCTGGTATATTTTGTATCAGGAAATCCCCAAGTCGTTCGTTAGAAACAGATGTGAATGATTTTCGCTCTAACACTTGTGGGTGAGAAAATAGGTCTTCTACCTGCGTATAGATGCTGCAAGGAACCCCGGCTAGATTCAGTGCCGCCTCACATTCGCGTGCGCTAAGTGTAGCTGACCAGTGTTCAACTTCGGTTGCTAACAGTTTATAGTTCTCCGTTCTCGGTCCTCGTACAAAACGAGGATCAGTTAACAATTCTGGACGGTTCAGGGCCACAGATAAACTCTGCAGGTTTTTATCGGACACTACGCAGAGCATCACGAAACCGTCTTTCACCTTTACTGGATGGAATTGTCCAATTACCACTGGCTCATCCATCTGAGCAGCTTGGATGTGCGCTGGAATCAGGCTCATCATAGACTCCATCATGCTTACATCGATGTGTTCACCTATTCCATTGCGCTCGCGCCCAATCAATGCGGTTTGGATGGATCCGAATGCGTATGTGCCGGTAAGAATATCGGCCACCATGATATCCCAGGTAGGTGGATGAAACTCATCATCGGGTTGAGCATGTGTATGGGCACTGTCAAAACCACTTGCAGCATGAACAATAGGTGCAAATGCAGCGCGGCCGACATAGGGGCCTGACTGACCAAAGCCGGAAATTGAACAATAGATCAAATCAGGTTTTTGCGGCCTGAGACTTTCATAGTCAAGGCCAAACTTACTCATAATGCCAGGGCGAAAATTCTCAATAACGATATCAGCATCGATTATTAGTTCTCTGATTAATTCCTGCCCCGAGGGGTTTTTAAGATCGACAGCGATGCTGCGCTTGCCCGCATTAAAGTGAGCGAAAACAGGGGTGATTCCACCAATACCCCGAGTAAGATCACCAACCTTAGGGGTTTCAACTTTAATTACTTCCGCACCGCAGTCCAATAAAAAACGCGAGCATATGGGGCCTGCAAAAACAGCAGAGAAGTCTACGACCTTATAGCCGTCGAGAGGCTTTTTATTACAAACTTTAGTACTCATCAACATCCTTGCAATTAAGTATCGGAGAAAGTGATTAAACCTTCAAAATATGATCTGTAAGATTTAACTAACGTATATTTTCAATTTGTGAGTAAGGAAGTACCCAGATATCTTTATTGCCATAACCGCCACTTCTTTCTGAATCAAAATAGAACAAACTAAAGTCTGGCGAAAAAGCTGGGCAGCGATCATGTTGATCGGAATTCACGTCTTCTCCTAAGTTTACTAGCTTGGTCCAATTACCGTTTATATCTCGGGTGCTCACAAAAATATCTTCACCTCCAAAACCTCCCTCCCGCATAGAAGTAATGTACAACGATCTCCCATCTTCAGACGGCAACGAATGATGTTCGCTTGCCTCAGAGTTCACATTGGGTCCCAAGTTTTGTGCTTCTTGCCAAACCCCATTCACCTTCTTGGAGGACCAAATATCATTGCCTCCGAACCCTCCAGGTCTAGTAGATGTCCAATACGCAAATTCCCAATTTTCCCCTGTGAAATAAATGCAATGATCAGCATAAGGAGTATTGAATGGTCCCCTTAAATTTTCCGGTTCCGTCCACTGTTCATTAATTAAGTCACTGACCCAAAAGTCCATACCGCCTTTTCCGCCAGGACGAGTGCTCATGATATAGAGCTGTTGGCCGTCTGGCGACAATAATGGTTCAACCTCCATATACTCATCGGTGCTGACTGCCGCCACGATCTTGGGCTCATTCCAATTGCCGTTTTCCAAGTAAGAAACACAAATATCACTTCCGGTTTTCCCGTCTCGGTCGAAGCAATTGAAATACATTGTATTCCCATCGGCAGTGAATGTAGGTTCCGCATCTCTTGCATCGCTATTGATCACAGCCCCGAGGTTTATGGGAGGCGGTGAGCTTTGAGCAAATGTCGGTGTTGTTGCTAAAATTCCGATAAATCCTAGTAAATTTAGTGGATGCACCAAAGTTTTGATGAACTGATGAAGGTTCAAAAATTGAATTTGCATAACTTAGTTACCATCTTGTTGAGTTATGAGCAGAAAGGATTGGCGACAATATAGGACCAATTAGTCCTATTTGCAATTGCCCCGAAATTCAATATTAATAAACCCAGTGGACAAAGAATGTGCTTAGTAGCCCCGTGTGCAACCTTCCACTTTTCTTCAATTGAGAACATCTCTGGTCAAAAATGATATTATCCGGTGGTCAGGCCTATAACTATTTTCACGGCAAATAAGAATAATAAGGAATTAGGCAATGAAGAGATCCCTGTTTGCAGCCCTCCTGGTTAGTGTCTTTTTAGCGTTGCAACCTGCCATAACTGAAGCCCAGACTCGGATTCCCGGTTGGAACCGGGTGGCGCCGCCCGGGGGCCACCAGAATGATCCGCAATTGGTGCGTGCAACTGGTGGGCCAGTAGTCCCGATCTTTGAAGGATGGTTTCCAAATCCAAATGGCACTTTTCAACTTTGCTTCGGTTACTTTAATACCAACACTGAAACGGTGTTCGACATACCTATTGGTCCAAGTAACTATATAGAGCCGGCAGAATTTAACGGCCTGCAACCAACTCATTTTATGCCCCAACCAGATGGTGGTCGTCGCCATTATTGCGTGCTGAGCGTTACCGTACCGGCAGATTGGGGTAATCGTGATGTGCGGTGGACGCTGGTTGATGAAATCACGGGCCAGGAGTTCAGTTCTCCTGGTAGATTGGTACACAGTACCTATCGCCATGACGAACCGATCCAACCATCCCGCAAAAATAGTCCGCCCAAGGTCCGATTGCAGGCCGAAGGCCCTATCGCAGAAGGTCGCGTTGGGTTTGGTCGCGGCATGGTTTCGGATACATTAGAAACGGGTGTAGGAGAACCTGTAGAATTAACGGCGAGGGTTCGGCGCGACAATCCATATCGCGAAGAGGACAACCGAGCGATCCGGGTCAGGTGGTTCAAGTATCAGGGGCCGGGTGATGTTACGTTTACTCCTAACTGGAATTCCTGGCAAGAAGAAGCCATCGGTTGGGTAGAAGCATCGCTCTGGCTGGAATCCGAATTCGCCTATGGTGAAGAAACAACTCAGGCTGTGTTTAGCGAAACCGGTGAATATATAGTCCAAGTACAAGCTTATAACAGCGTCGGAAGGCCTGGTTATGAAACCCAGGACTTCGAGTTCTGGTGCTGCTGGACCAATGCCTTTGTCAGAATTAATGTGAATTAGGCTGCACAAGTTTCCGAGCGAAGTATCAAAGTACTTTACCGCAAGGCGATCCACGGTCGCAGGAGGCCAGAATAATGGGGGGTTCAATGAAAAAGTTAATATCAAGAATGATGAGGCAGTCACATAAAAACTCCATGGGCAGTATGATTAGAATGCTTGGTGGATTGGTTTTGTTACTTGGCATTCCACAATTAGGACTTCAAGCAGCTCAACCGAATCAAATACCAACCTTTTCCAATGAAGTGGCCAGGATACTGCAACAGAAGTGTCAACGTTGTCATCAACCTGGCGGTATTGGGCCCATGCCCCTTGAAACTTATGAGCAGGCAAGAGCCTGGGCTCCTCGCATTAAAGAAAACGTGCGCCGTCGACTCATGCCACCATGGCATCTGGATCCCACTATTGGCATCCAGGAATACAAGAACGATTTCTCGCTTAGTGATAAACAAATAGAGACACTTGTTGCCTGGGCCGATGCCGGTGCGCCGGAAGGAAACCAATCAGACTTGCCGCTTCCGGTAGATTGGCCAAACTGGCTGGAATGGGAGTTGGAGCCTGATCTGGGGCCACCAGACATGGTGTTCGAATCGGGCCCAATTCCCGTGCGTGCTGAGGGTGGTGACTTTTGGCCATCGATCGATGTGGAGTGGCCGGCACTAATAGAGCCACGCTATTTAAAAGCCGCTGAAATTCGCAACACCATCCAAGGTCGTGGAGCACTCCACCATAACAATATACGACTGAACCTGGAAGAAGGACCCTCAGGCCGGGTAGTAGGTGCTGGTGCCGGCAAGCGTTGGGATTATTTCGGAGAGGACACTGGCATACTTTTCGGCACCGGCCCTGGAGTAGTCAATTTTGGAGCCCATTATTTCCCCATCGGTGCGGAATTTGAAGACAATATCGAAGTAGCTTTTTGGTTTCATCCTGAAAACGAGCCGCCGGAAACTGTTGCTAGCGTCGAGATCCATCATTTAATTGACCAATTTGATCCTGATCAACCCCGAGCCAGGGATATTCTTATCCCGCCCCATGGTACACAAACCATGTATCGCACCTGGGTACTAGATGAACCGGTCATGCTCAACAGTTATCGTGGTCACATGCACCTGCACGGCATCGCCATGTCTATCGAAGTAGTTTGGCCTGGCAGGGTAAGGGATTATTACGGTCCAGGTGCAAACCGTCGGGACGTCATAGCGTCCATCAATAACTACAATCACAACTGGCAGACTAGTTTCGTGTTCGAGGACGACTCTCGTCCCATCCTTCCGGCTGGTACCGCCATCGTTATGCGCACTCACTTCGACAATACTGAGAACAATCCATTGTCAATCGACCCGGATCAGTGGGTGGTGTTCGGTGGCAGGAGCGTAGATGCTATGTCCCATTTCCATGTGAGCGTGACTTATTTGGGAGAAGACGAATACGACTCCCTACTGGAACAGCGTTTGGATCAACTGACAGAACGCAAAAACAAAGAGGGCGATTACGGCACCGCGCTATTGGCAATTCATCCCGATGAAAGATCCAGACTCGAAGCGGTTAAAGAAACTATAGCGGTTTCAGATCGCTCAACAGGGGCCGCGCAATATTCCCAACAATAAAGATTTCGGGTATTAAGTAAGCAATCAGCCTTAAGGCTATCGATAATTGTGAAACTTTACACGCTCACTAGCGTTCCTCTTTCTTGTGGCTAACAGGCTAAGGTGTCGCCGGGGAAAATGTCGCCGCTATAAATTCTTCATTCGTTTTTAAAATTGATACTTGCTCGGCGCGCGGCTTTGCCATAAACGCATCGAATTCTGTATAAAAGTCCTCTATTGAGATATTGAAAGTTTCCTGAAAAGAATATTTCCAGCCTTCTTTCGGGTGAAGATTCTCCTGCTCACCCCAATTCTTGAAATAGTCAACCATGATTCCTTGTAAATTGTTCGGGTCTTTGTGCCATAAATAAACCATTGCCCATATCCCCATATCAAACTTGCCCCTTGGTGTGCGTGCAACTCCAGATGGATTATCTTCAGATTGAACAAGCTCTTCCCTTACTTGATACTCGTAATCTTTCAAACTAACTGTATCACTTACTAGTTTTCCTGCGCTTATTCGATCTCGAGCGTTATCAAGTTGGACAAGAAATGAATCTCTCGCGTTAAATGTGGCATCGTATTGCAACATCAATAAATATGCCGCGAACTCAGCAGAGCCTTCTTCTATCCAATGCGGAGTGTAAAGAACTTTATCGTGATCGTTCTGCTCATTCATGTAACTAGGAAAATCTTCCATCAACGATATAGGTATTCCAAATTGCTTCTTCTCTTCAAAATACCACATTAACATTTGTTGATGTGCATGAAAGAACTCATGTACTCCAACTTTGGTAACATCATCACCATAGAATTTCTTTGCTGCTTCTTCGGTAGTAAACTCATCAAGCTGCTGCCATTGATTAAATTCAAAATAAGCATTTATAGAAACCTCAGACCCACCTCCATTATGAAATGCTTCTTGGCCCGCGCCTCCGCCACCCCTTGCGTTTTCTAGATCTACAGGGGCTGCATTCTGAATGCAAAGTGCTCTCGGTATTTTTTTAAACTTTTTATCTTCTACGTCATAGGTCCTAGCCGGCCAAGTATCACATACATCAGCTATGTACCCAGCTTTGTCGACCATTTCTAGATTGACAAAAAAACCATTAAAGGGAGCGAGAAGGCCCAATTTTCCTTTTGCAAAACTTAATGCCCTTCTAATCTTATCTTTGAGTTCGGCCGGAACCGACCCATAAAAATTAGCACAAAAAATAGGATCGCTTTGCCATGAAAAATTATAGTAACGGTGATTGTCGTCAGAGCTTACTGGAATTGGAAAATCAGAATAAAAAGGCTTCGCACAGCCTTCCAAGGCAGTAAGCGGCGGATTAATAGTCACACTAAGCGGAGCGCCACTGTAATAAATCTCGCCTGCCTCGGCCACACTATCGTAGGCGAGATAGATTCCCAGCGTAGTATCAGAAACCCCGGCAGGGCCAAACGCTATATCATCGACGATATTAATCGCATGACTCGTCTGTAAAGTCACCGCTGGAAATGCTGCCTTCAAATTTGCCAACGTCAAATCCCAGATCTCGTAACCACCTGATTCAACGCGTATAAAGTACTGATTATTCCAGAGAATAAACACATAAAGGTTGCCCATGGTATTTAACTGCCCACTTTCAACCTGAATCTTTACGTCGATGTCAATTTTCTGATCGTAGTCGAAACTATTCGCAAACGATGCCCCATTATCGCTTGATGCTCCACCAAAAAATCTCGCCGTAGTGGAAGCTCCGCTTATACTTGAAGGTAAGCTTAGTTCCGGTAGCTGTGCCATTGCACTGGAGGCTACAAAAATCGTGAGAACTAGTTTTGGTATTAGCTTTAATAAATTCTTCATTAACTCATAAGTCCTAATTCTTAGATACGTTAATATCTGTGGTCGATTCTAAACTCTGATTCTATAAATTGGTTTTGGAAATAATAACTATCCGACATTGTCAATCTTTCTAAAGAGGTAAGTGTAGAGGAAAGAACGTTTCAACGCCGTATTTTCTGCTCTACCGCTATGACATAACTCCCTAAAATGTCTAACCGCAAAATGTAAAGGGCAGAGCGCTATGTCCCTATCATGTATATACTAATGTCATCTATGATTTTGAGTGGCCAGAGTGTTAAGCACCTTATACTATTGGTTATAGTTTTGTGTGAGTTTCAGTAATATAAAATTTCCGGCTGCTATAGCTCCCCTTCTTTATTTTCTTGACTAAGTTCATGGTCTAGTTTTTACCCAATCGCTAGCCGTTACCTTTTCTACATAGCGATACTTGTGGCCCTTATCCCTTCGTCAAGAACAAAGCTCGAGCCTACCGCACCCACCACTGCCGTTCGTCGATTGAGATTTAACCCAGCACGCAACCTAATGAGCGGCTCAATTCCAGTGCAATGCCCGGCCATTAAATTCTCAATTCCAATTTCGCGCAGACGGTCTGCAGTCCATCCAAGAGTTTGATCGTCGGCCGAAAATAAATGTAGTCCACCCATAAGGGCATGAATGGCATCATCTTGAATTGTTTCTTGTATTTGAATAAGTGCATTTACGACACCTGAATGACCACAACCAAGAAGAACTATAGGACCGTTTTGTGTTCGCACCACCAAGGCCTGACTTTCCGGTATTGAGTCGTCGACCCAATCTCCCGCGACTCTAACTTCAAGTTTGCTTCCCGAAGCGCCAGTGGGGTAATTCATTTCAGGATGACGACGCTTAACCGGTCCCGATATCCAAACAGAAGGAAATATTTCAGCAGCCTCAGAATGGACAACAAATTCGACTCCTTCACCTTCGATATCTGCACGCAGGGCGATCATCAAGTTGCACTCTTGTTCGCCATCCATGCATGTCGGAAATGTACCAGGCTTCATAGTGGGCCGACGAGAATTAAAAAACCCTTCGGCTACATGCACTCGACGAATTGCCGCAGAAGTTTCATCATGCAGGGTCTTTATCAAAGGCAGAAGGCCACTGTTATGGTCGAAATGAAAATGGCTCAACACAACATCTGTTACACAAGACAGGTCGATATTTAAGACTTCGGCATTCTTAATCACAGTATCAGGATAACGCCCCGCATCAAATAAAATGCATCGACCATCGGCTTCTACAAGCGCCGAAAACCCCCATTCGCCAACAGTCGCACCATTAGCTAAATTAGAAGAGAGAATGGTAACTTCGACTTCAGATGCGAGTGCTTCGCTGCTGTTTGCTAAGGCGGCAGCCCCTGAGCCAAATGAAATGCTGAATAAAATAGCCAAATTAATTATTTTTAGCCAACTGGATTCTATCTGCATGATTTATCCTTCGTTTTTGTGTCGATACCCAGAAGATACTACAAGTGTTAGTGAGAAGGGTAAGAGTGATTACATTGTGTTCTTTAGCGCATTTAAACTCATGAGCTAGCTCGATTGAAGAATAGGTCCATCTTACTTGAAGTTTATTGCTTTCGTTAATAATAAGAAAACCTTTTAAACTCGATGCAGCTGTCTGATAGAGTAGTGATGAATTAATACTGTGCCCAAATATGAAAAATCCTCTAAAGCCTAAGAAAAAATCCAATCTTACGGAAAAAGCCCCCGCTGGACTGCCAGTATCCAGTAAAAATGATGTCCAGAATTTTTTGTCAAAGCTCGTTACTTTGCCCAAATCTAGTGGTGATGCTCGTTTGATCTTCTCTTTAGATGCTACGGCAAGTCGGCAGAGTACCTGGGACGTGGCTACTAAATTACAGACAGAAATGTTTCTCAGTACTCAAGAGCTTGGTGGTCTCAATGTGCAGCTTTGTTATTTTCGTGGATTCGGAGATTTTTACAACAGTAGCTGGCAGAGTAATGCAGATGAACTCTTGAGAATAATGAGTAGTATTCGCTGTGAGGCCGGGGCTACTCAGATTGAGAAGGTGCTGCGTCACAGTATTCAAGAAAATGAGCGTAAGAAAATAAAGTGCATTGTTTATATTGGCGATGCTATGGAAGAAAATCTGGATATTCTTGCGCAGCTTGCAGGCCAACTAGGATTGTTGAGTATTCCTATATTCATGTTTCAAGAACGTAATGATGCCGTGGCAAGACAGGCTTTTATTGAAATAAGCCGGCTTTCGAAGGGGGCTTATTCTCAGTTTGATGCAGCAAGCATAGATCAACTCAAGGAACTGTTGAAAGCTGTGGCTATTTTCGCTGCAGGTGGTCTTAAGGCTTTACAAAATTTTAGTAACAAATCAGAAAAATCTGTAAAATTACTTGAACAACAGCTTCGTTCTTAGTTGAACTAGGGGCCAAGTTTCCCTACATTAGCGTCATGATTTCTCGTTTATTAGCATTGCTCTTGCTTCCGGTCGTGGCCTATTACCTGGTCAAGTCTGTTAGCCAACGATTTTCACTAACACCACGTCAAAATAGAGTCCTATTTTTCATCGTGGCCGCCTTGTTGGTTGTTGGCGTGCTGGTGGTTTTAGGCAGATTGCCAGTCCAATTCATATTCGCTCCTCTCGGGGCGGCAGCTGCATTCGTACTCCGAATGTTGCCGTCCATTCTGCGATTTTTGCCCATGTGGCAGCTGATTAAGAGTCGTGCAGCTTCAGCCAAACCTAGAGAAACTGGTCAATCTTCAACAATACGCACAGAGTTTTTTGCAATGGAGTTGATGCATGACTCCGGTGACATGGATGGGGTTGTGCTTAAGGGGGCTTTTGCTAATCAAAGACTTTCTGCTCTGGAGCTCAATGATCTACTGAAGCTGTATTCTGAAGCAGCGGAAGATAATGATTCAAGCCAGGTATTGGAAGCTTATATTGATCGGAATCATCCAGATTGGCGGGGACAAGCAGATAATTATGAACAGCGAATTCATAGTAATGGAGAAACAGCTATGAGTGCTGATCTCGCTCTTGAGATATTGGGTTTAGATCATTCAGCTTCGAATGATGAGGTGGTGAAAGCGCACCGCAATCTGATGCAAAAAATGCATCCTGATCGCGGTGGGTCTGATTATCTTGCGAAAAAAGTCAATGCAGCTAAAGACTTTTTGGTAAATAATTTGTAGTTAATCGTGGGTATACTAACCGGCTTTCTTTCTTTCTAGAAAAGACTGAACAATGGCCTGCGCATCAGGGGTTTTTAGTAAGCGAGAGAACTCCTTCATTTCATCGCTAATAGTTTCCGGAATAATTCTATCTCTGCCACTTTTCATTAATTTTTTACTGGCTTGGACAGATTGAGGTGGTAAGGCAGCAAGTTCTTCTGTTTTTGATTTCGCGAATTGTAGATATTCAGACTGTGGGAGCACTTCATTAACAATTCCATACTCCTTTGCCTTAATTGCAGTGAATCGATCTCCGAGAAGCATTAATTCTGCTGCGCGTAAATAACCTATTTGTTGCGGAAGAAGATAGCTGGAGCCAGCTTCAGGACAAACCCCAAGTCGAGTAAATGGTAGCTGGAAAAAGCAATCTTCGGAGGCATAAATAAAATCACAATGGAAAAGCATAGTGGTACCGATCCCAATGGCCAGGCCACTTACGGCTGCTGTTATGGGCTTTTGTGCATCATTGAGAGCATGCATAAACGCTATACTAGGTCGGTCTTCGTCAGTCGCGCCATCTCCGACAAAGCCATTGACGTCGTTACCGCTAGTAAAACAGTCATCAACTCCTTTAATGAGAATAGCGTTAGCTTGCTCAGAGTCGTCAGCGATTCTTAAACCCTCGGCCAATGCGCGATACATTCCCGGAAGTAATGCATTCTTCTTTTCAGGTCTATGTATTTCAATAATAAATACTTTATTTTCAATGCTATATCTTATATTTGAGTCTTGGGATTGGGTCATTTTTAGTTCCTGAAAGCTGGGGTTCGTTCGACGCAATATTCTAGTAGAATAGCTATCAGAAGTAGAGTATTAATGAGGTTTTGCCTCTATTTGATAGTTTCTAGATGAGATAAATCTAATGAGCATAAGTTCAAAATTTTCTGGTTTAATCAAGTCTGTGACTCTGATCGAGCGACAAGAGCAGAAGGCAGTCATACTCTCCTTCCTACTTATATTCATCTTAATGGCAGCATACTACATGTTGCGGCCGGTTCGAGACGCGATGGCAAGTGACTGGACCAATACTGAAATTAGTTTGCTGTGGAATATTCAATTTTTCTTGAGCTTAGGCTTTGTTGCAATCTATGGAATCGCAGTTTCTAAGTTCAAATTTCGAAACTTGGTTCCAGTTGTTTATGGCTTTTTTGCAGCTAGTTTCGTTAGTTTTTATTTTATTGGAGAAGCAGTTTCAGATCCCGTAGCCGTAGACAAAGGGTTTTATCTTTGGGTAAGTCTGTTTAGTTTATTTCATGTTTCGGTTTTTTGGAGTTTGATGGCCGATTTATTCAATAAGGAACAGTCGCAACGGTCATTTGGCTTTATCGCAGTAGGCGCAAGCGCTGGGGCTATTATTGGTCCTTTAATTGCTGCAATAGCAGCTCAAACTGTTGGTTCTGAATCATTAATATTGGTTGCTTCTGTATTGATGCTAGTTCCCTTGCCAATCATCTTCGCTTTACAACGACTGAAATTCACTGACTTGGAAAACCAATTAGTCATGGCAGATTTGTCGGAGGTAAAAATAGGGGGGAATCCACTTGCAGGGTTCAGACATTTTGCCACTAGCCCTTATTTGATTGGCATTGCTATGTTTATTTTACTCTACACGGCAATCAGCTCTTTTGCATATTTCGAGCAAACTAATCTTTTGCGTGAATATGATCGTAATCAGCGAACTGGGATATTGGCATTGTTGGCCTTGGTCGTAAATATACTAACTTTTGTTCTAGGGTTTTTTGCTACAAGCAGATTAACTACCCGTTTTGGGATGCCAGTTACTCTCTCCATTGTCCCGCTGTTTATGTGTGCTGCTTTGTTGGTCTTGGCTTTAGCTCCAGTTCTTACCGTTCTGCTGGCTTTGCAGGTTGCTCGTCAATCTGGGAATTATGGCATTACTCGTCCTGCGAGAGAAATGCTCTTTACTTCAGTGAGTCGAGAGAGTCGTTTTAAAGCTAAACCGGTGGTAGATGTGGCGATTTATCGTGGTGGGGATGCAGTTTGGTCTTCTGCTTTTGCTGCGCTCACTGATGGAGTAGGCTTGGGCATTGCAGCCATGGCTGGAATTGGCGCCGCGATTGCTGCCTGCTGGGCCACTGTCGGCTATTTTCTCGGCGGATCATTCAATAGACGCGGAATAGCCGCAGATGTAGACGAGAATGGAGCTCAAGAAGTAGAGCTGGAGTTGTCTTGAGATTAAAAGATTAGTCACGAACGGAGAGTTAATTCTAAGTACTCATGCAATTAATTTTCGCGCTTTGGTTGCTCCGTCCTTTGTTCTTCAAAGATAAAATGGATGAGTTAGCTAATAGCCTATTCTGCATAGTTATAGTTAAATGTCTTAGCTTGTATAATCACTCAAAGTGTTCGAATAACTGCGTTAATTCTATTTAAAACACTATTTAATTAAGGATGTTCAAGTCATGACCCTAATTCACAATGAGCATGTGATTCAGAGTGTCGCCGATGCCCTGCAATATATTTCCTACTATCATCCTCTGGATTTTGTGAAGGCTGTTAATGAGGCCTATGAGAGAGAAGAGTCTGAAGCTGCCAAGGATGCTATGGCGCAAATTTTGATTAATTCACGGCTCTGTGCCGAAGGGAAGCGGCCAATCTGTCAGGACACTGGCATTGTCACTATATTCCTCAAAGTGGGTATGAGTGTTCAGTGGGAAGGTGATATGTCGCTATCAGAAATGGTCAATGAAGGTGTGCGCAGAGCTTATCTATTACCTGACAATGTACTTAGAGCATCTATTTTAGCCGACCCTGCCGGTAGTCGCACCAATACTAAGGACAATACTCCAGCGGTTATCCACATGGAGCTAGTGCCAGGCGAGTGTATTGACGTAAAGCTTGCTGCTAAGGGTGGAGGTTCTGAAAATAAAGCTAAAATGTCCATGTTAAACCCGAGCGACAGCATTGTTGATTGGGTGGTAAAGACTTTGCCTAGCATGGGGGCAGGCTGGTGCCCACCAGGCATGTTAGGCATAGGGATTGGCGGGACAGCAGAAAAGGCTGTCTTGCTGGCCAAAGAATCTCTGATGGCCCCTGTCGACATTCATGAGTTGCGAGAGCGAGGTCCAGCCAATAGGGTAGAAGAATTACGTTTAGAAATAATGGATAGGGCTAATTCTCTAGGTATTGGTGCGCAAGGCCTCGGAGGGCTAACGACAGTTCTGGATGTCAAAATATTAGACTTTCCGACCCATGCAGCATCATTGCCAGTGGCGATGATTCCAAATTGTGCTGCCACGCGCCATGCCCATTTTGCTCTTGACGGTACGGGCATCGCTGAACTTACCCCGCCAAGTCTTGATGAGTGGCCACAGATAACCTGGGATGTTGGGCCGCGAGCGAGAAAAGTTGATCTGGATTCAATCACCGCAGAAGACATAGCTCAGTGGCAGCCTGGAGAAACATTATTACTCTCAGGGGCTATGTTCACAGGGCGCGACGCTGCACATAAACGATTATTAGCGATGCTAGAGAGGGGCGAGGAATTACCAGAAGGTGTTGATTTTACTAATAAGTTCATCTACTACGTTGGGCCAGTGGATGCTGTTCGAGATGAAGTAATAGGTCCTGCAGGACCGACAACGGCCACGCGCATGGACAAATTTACCGATGATTTATTGGAGAAAACGGGCCTAATTGGCATGATCGGAAAGGCCGAGCGAGGACAGGCAGGGATAGATGCCATCAAAAAACACAAGGCTGTGTATTTAATGGCAGTGGGTGGTGCGGCTTATCTAGTTTCTAAAGCAATTCGCAAATCTCGAATTGTGGCTTTCGAAGATTTGGGGATGGAGGCAATTCATGAATTCGAGGTGGATGAAATGCCAGTTACTGTAGCGGTGGATGTTAATGGGACTTCAGTGCACAGAACTGGGCCGGCAATCTGGAAGAAAAAGATTGCTGAAGAGCATGCTTTGGAAGTGACGTAGTCAGAAGGTTTAGTCACACATATCTTTATAACTATTATTTAGTTGCAATGAAATTTCCTTATCGATGCCTGAAACTTTAATTTTGTCGTCGTCAATTGCAATAGATTCACCACCAAGAACATTATGGTCAAATTTATAAATAATTGAATTCGTTCCGGCAAGTGCTCGTTCATCTGCCTTGTGAGCAGATTCTAATACGGCTTCGTTTCGCTTTTTATAAGATTTTATTTCTTCTGTACTATATCTCTTGCTTAGCATCTTATTTGCAATATGAGGCCCAATGATAGATGCGGAGGCATTATTTCCACCGAAGCCTTTTGAATTAATTATTACAGCATCTATGCCTTCATTACCGACTTCTTTATGGGACTGAAGAAAATTCAGGTGACTGCAATGAACGTCATCGGCTACTCCACCGATCGTTAATATTCCAGGAATTATTCCATCGCTCCAGACACCCAAACTTGCGGTCAATTGGTCGCCAGCAGAAGAGGCGAGGGAGTGTCCAAGATACGATTTTATAGCCGCTACGGGCCAGTCTTTAATATTGAAGCTTTTTGCTATTTCATTAATGATATGAGATTCAGTTTTGCGATTTTGTGGTGTACCTGTGCCGTGGGCCTGCACAAAGGTTCGTTGTTGCAAAGCTGCGTTGCCTATTAAATTTCGGGTGGCAGCTACAGCCTTTGCCATGGAGATGTAATTACCGAGACCTGGGCTGGCGATGGATTTCTTGTGTCCGTCGGCATTGATAAATACCTCATTAACAGCGCCATAAATATTGGCGCCCATCTCAATTGCTAAAGCATCATCCATTAGCACAACAAACTGCGCAGACTCAGCTAATGTGAATCCGACGTTATGATCGAATGGCCGGCAAGCGCGCCTGAAATCTGGCACTTGTTCAGGGGATAAGCCATCAAGTTCGCGAAGGGCCGCATCATCGGCGAGGGCGCCCATTGTTGCAAAGCCATCAAAAATCTCTGGGGCTAGGGGTGCTTCACTGGTTCCGATAATTGCTATTCGATGGCTGCCGGTCTGAATATCTCTAATTCCCTGACGTAAGTTATATAGAAAAGTCGCGCAGGCAGCGACGCTGGTTCCAGTTGTCCCTAAATTGCCAATTAAATAGGCATTGATAAAATCTGCAGGCATTTCTGCATAGCCTAAGGCCAGTTGTTTTGAGGATACTTTCTTGCCCAGTATTCTGGCTTGCAGCATGCCGCCGTAGCCGTTGTAATCCATTTGCCCCATGCCACTGCCGGCGTAGACGCATATCTGATCGGGTGAAACTTTTTGCTTTAGTTCATCCCATTCAAGTCCGAGAGAGTTTATCGCCTCTGATGCAGCATAGACGGTGAGTTGCAAACCTCGAGGGTGGTTCCTGGACGGGTAAAGAGCAGCGGGATCAAAACCGCTGGGAAGCTGTCCAGCACTATGTACTGATGATTTCCGATAACACTGCAGCAATACATCAAAATTTTCGGTAGCTGTAATGGCTAATTTATTTGAAGAGCGATCTTCGCTATCACTAACTGACCAGCCTAGTGGTAATGGATCTGGAAGGTGCTTCTTGCTCAGTTCAAATTGCAAGGAATCGCCATCGCTGGAGGAAACGGACGCCTTGCGGTGAAAAAGCAAATGGTTCGGGTCGAAAAGATTTTGTTCCAGCTCTCGAATTAACGTTTGCTCATCAAGTTGATCAGATATGGAGCTTAAGAAAGTATCTAGCTCCACAGTCTCGCCATTACTTGCTAACCATTGACCGTCTTCAAAGCGCAATTTGCCGGTCAGTGCTGCTAAGCTAAGTCGAGTACTTTTAGCTTTATTGGCCGGCAATGCATCTAACACCATTCGCCGATAAGCATGATGACCCGCGCTGCGACCGGCCGCATTGATGCCACCGAAGCCCGTGATTACAGGTAAATTTGCCATACAAGAACTGCCGTTTAGTTGCTTCACAATCATGAAGTTAATAGGTATTTATATGCCAGACTATAGATAATTCGGCGGATTAGGGAATAGGTTGAATTGGACATAAAACATGGCATTGTAGCCAAATGAATCTAAGCAATAGTTTTAGAAATAACCGGCAGGATTTTCCTCAGCGTCGTCTCTCCTCCGTGTTGACGCATACCGGCTATGATCTTTTGGGTTAGATCAGTCTTGGCTCTTCGTGGCATCGTTGTTTCATAACTTGCATAAACCACTAGCCCCACATAGCATGTCTTGAAGCAATCTAATCTGCTATTCTTGGAGGCAAAATGAGTATTAAAAAATTTATTATTTTCGTGGTCGCCACGCTATCTATGCTTGTCATCTATTCAGCAAGCGCACAAAATCAATTTGAGAATGTCACTATCCAGACGGTTCCAGTTGGCGGAAATGTGTCTATGCTAGTAGGGCAGGGGGGAAACATCGGCGTGTCAGCTGGTGACGATGGCATTCTAATAATCGATGATCAGTTTGCACCTCTTGCAGGAAGAATAAAGGCTGCTATCGAATCTTTAGGCTCAGCAGTGCCCAAGTTTGTTCTAAATACTCATTTCCACGGTGACCATACTGGCAGTAACGAAGAATTTGGTCTAGATAGTCTCATTGTTGCTCACGAGAATGTACGCTCCCGTTTGGAGGCGGCAGAATCCCCTATCTCTGCCTTGCCCGTGGTAACTTTTGATGACGATGTTACAGTACATTTTAATGGCGAAGATGTGACACTCATTCATATGCCTGCTGGTCACACTGACACGGACAGTGTGGTTATGTTTTCTGAATCCAATGTAATTCATATGGGAGATCACTTTTTTAATGGTGGCTTTCCCTTTGTTGATCTTGAGAATGGTGGGACTGTTCAAGGATACTTAAGTAATCTTGAGCGAGCGCTTTCATGGATTCAATCGGACACTCAGGTTATTCCAGGACATGGAGCTTTGGCAACCAAAGCTGATTTAGAAACTTTCTATGGCGTGGTAAAAGATACCTCCATCGCAATCCGAGTGATGAAATCTCAACAAATGAGCAAAGAAGAAATCGTCGCTGAGGGTCTTGGGGGTATGTACGAAAGTTGGGGGCAAGGGTTTATTAATGAAGAGCGCTGGATAGCAACAGTGTTTGATAGCTACCCTCGTTGAATCAAAGTTAAACCACGACTTACAGGAGATCTGAAAATTACCGCCGAGTCCATTCGGCGGTATCTTTTAAATAAGTCAGCCCAGTGAAATTCTCAAATAAATATCTCCACAAAGTGTCTATTTCCCATAATACCTTGGGAATCCCTGCCAGTTACTCCAATGATTTTGGATTGCCCCTTTGCGAAGAGGCCAGTTCTTTAGTTGATACTGAATTGGACTTCTATCAGCGCCCACAAAAACTTACCCCTGATGCTTTTCAGGCATGGACTAGATTAAGAATTGCGGCAGACTCTGCAGGGGTAAGTCTATTCCTAATTTCGGCATTTCGAAGCATTGAGTACCAACATGAATTGATTGATAAGAAGTTAGTGGAGGGGCAAGCTATCGCGGATATTTTGAAAGTGAATGCGGCTCCAGGATACAGTGAGCATCATACAGGCAGAGCGATAGATGTTGGCACGATTGGCTGTAATGCCCTCGTTGAGGAGTTTGAAGATACTAAAGCATTTCAATGGCTTAATATAAATGCTCAGGAGTTTCGATTTATTCAAAGTTATCCGAAAAACAACTCCTCGGGTATTGACTACGAACCCTGGCATTGGTGTTTTCAAGTGGAGAGCTAGCAGGTTTAGACAAATGCTTCCGAAAGGGGTAACCTAATAATCACATACAAGAAGGAGATGGGATGCAACAACGCTGCGGCCCGCTGCAATTTTCCCCGCTAGACCTGAATACTCCGGTATTTGGCAAGCTCCTTCAAATTCAATTTTCCCATTCTCAGATCTACTCTGCTTTAACCCTTATCTATTCGGTAACACTTTTTGGTCACAGCCAGAAAGTGCTGGTAGCGCCATTTTACTCGGCCCTTAAAGCCCGTATCTCGGTTCTGTTGTTTCAAGGGCTATACTTTGTTACCAATTTGCTTCAGGCCTGCTATGTATTGATAAAGGAGGTCTTGTTAAAAATGAATTGGAAAAACACAAATCGAGTATTCAATTGAATATTGATTGGAGATAAAAACAACACTTCAAAGGACGCGAAATTACTCAGTAGTAGAAGTCAGAAACCGATCGTTTGTATGAAAATTAGGAGATAATATTTTATGACTAATGAATTCCAAGTAGTTTTCCATAACTTCAATCAAACTGATGCGATTACAGAGGCAGTCAATAAGCGCGTAGAAAAATTGAAACGCTTTTGCGATCAAATCATTACGGGCCGAGTTGTGTTGGATTCACCACATAACAATCATCACAAAGGTAAGGTCTACTCAGTAGGCTTAGAGATCCATACGCCGGCAATAGAAGTTCGAGTCAACCAAGATCAGCACGACAACCATGCTCACGAAGACTTATACGTGGCTATTAGGGATGCGTTCAATGCAGCGGAGCGGCAACTTAGATCAGTAGATAAAAAGCATCGCAAGATCCCTTCTCATAAAGTTACTCCTTTACAGGGAACAAATGAATTTTTTGATAATGACTTGTCTGAAGTTTCAGAAGACAATGTTGATGATCAGGCAGCTTGAGTAACTATGTCTATGAATGAAAACGACAAACTAGAAATTGAAGCAGCCACATTTAGAAGATTGCTCAGTCATTTGGACGAACATAAAGATGTTCAAAACATTGATTTGATGAATCTTGCCAGTTTTTGCCGGAATTGCCTATCGAAATGGTATAGCGCAGAGGCATCTTCTAAAGGGTATGAAGTAGATTATGATAGTGCGAGAGAAATAGTTTATGGGATGCCTTATGCAGAGTGGAAGTCAAAGTATCAAGTAGAGTCTACTGCGGAACAATTAGAAAAATTTAAAAAATAAAAGACTTTCAAAACTGCCAGTTGTCGGCTTTATGGAGAGGTCGATGGGTTGCTTTCGGCTACAAATAATTTATTTCGTACTAAGCTTTTATATTCGTTGGGAGTTACGCTATTTAGTTTTTTAAATAGACTAGTAAAATAACTGGCGTCTTGATATCCAACCTGGTCAGCCACCTCCGATACGCTTAAATTACTCTTCTTTAATAGATCTTTGGCCTGCCCAATTCTAAGCTCTTGTAGATATTGTATTGGGGTAGTGGTGGTAGCACTCTTGAATCTCCGATTAAGTGAGCGGGCGCTCAACCGAAAATTTTCAGCAACTTCACTGACATGTAAATTACTTGCATAATTTTCTTGCAGCCATTCTTGAACTTTTATAATTAATTCATCATGGTGAGTTGCCTGTTGATCTTTACTGAGGAGTAATGATTCATAAGATCGCTTTAACTCGTGGGTAAAGTGATGACTGATTTCGTCCGCAATGGACTCACCATATAGTAATTGTATAAAATGCAGCATGATATCTCGAGCAGCATTTACACTGCCGGTGCAAAAAATATTGTTAGCGCTGGTAATGAATCTTTTTCGTTGAAGCCTTACTTTAGGAAATAAATTTTGAAATTCATCAAAGTATCGCCAGTGAGTCGTTGCGGGCTTGCCATTTAGTAAGCCAGTCTGAGCTAAAAAGTAAGAACCGGTAACAATAGAGCAGATGGTACAGTTTGAGTTGTACTGATTACGAAGCCATGCATAGAGTCCATCATAAGCATTCAGGGTTTTTCTAGGGTTCCCCCATATTCCAGGTACGAAAATGAGATCGGTTTTTTGAACATCACTAATGTTCTTTTCGCAATTGATTTTCAACCCACCGCTTAAGGTGACAGTTTTTTCTCCAACACTAACAACATCGATAGTAACGATTTTATCGCGCTGACGACGGGCGCGAGCAATATCGTTAGCCGCACTTAACATTTCCAAAGGGATAGTAACCGTGGAGCCCAGCGCATTGGGAACTGTGATAATAGTTACATGCTTCATCTGGAATTAGCGCCAACTTAGTAGTCGATAGCAGTAATGTAATAAACCTTTGAGCCAGTAGGGGATTCAATCTCTACTTCATCATCGATTTTTCTTCCTAATAAGGCCTTACCCATAGGTGAGTCCATGCTTATGTATGAAGAATGAGGATTTATCTCGTCAGGTCCTACGAGGCGATATCGGTAAGGCTTTCCTTCTTTATCCTCCAGGGATATGTACGCTGCGAAATACACCTTAGTTAGATCATCCGGCGGTTTAGAAACTACGGTCATTTCTTCCAGTCGATTTCCTAGGTAGCGTACTCGTCGATCTATCTCTCGCAGCCGTTTTTTCCCGTAGATATATTCAGCATTTTCTGAGCGGTCGCCAAGAGCTGCAGCTTCGGATACCGATTGAGTCACAATTGGTCGTTCAACTTTCCAAAGTTGATGAAGTTCTGCCTTTAGAGTCTTTTCACCCTCGGCTGTAATGTATTTGGAGCCGGCCTTCTGCGGCGGGCGATATCTAATCATAGCTAGTCATTAGTCCAATATCAGCTTCAATTGGTCAGCGTCACGATTATCTATATTTTTTTTCGGGATCGCAGCCTCGTTTTGGCTCGTTAATTCATCTCTGTTTTCAATCGAGCGAGCGGAGCTCCGGCTGATTGTCTCAGTAACGTTCGATGTGCTTCCGACAAATTGTTCTTCATTTAAAGGAAGCACTTTAACGCCAAGCCCTAGTAATCTGACTGGTTTATTTCCTCGGGAAAATCCTTTGCTACACAACTCTGAGTAGTTATCTATAACGGTTTGATTCGATACCATTTCCACTGTTGTTTGCACGAAATCATAGAATTTAATTTTTATAAATTGCTTTCTAATTTTATATTTCCCTTTCAGCTTGTTTAGTCTTTTTGCTAATTGAATTTCAAGATACGGTAGTTCTTCCAAGCAGCGCTCCAGATTTGGCAGATCACTTGAATAGGTGTTTTCAACACTCACGGATTTTCTAATTCGGTCGGTTTTTACTGGGCGATTATCTATACCACGACTTAAGTTGTTAAGTCTCTCGCCAAAACTTCCAAAGTACTTAGTTAATTGAGTTTCATCTAATTTTCTCAAATCACCACAGGTATTAATACCTAAGCGTTTCATTTTGCTAGCTGTTACGTTTCCGACTCCGTGTAATTTTTTTACTGGCAATGCTTCAACAAAGGCATCCACTCGATCTGGTGTGACCACAAATACCCCGTCTGGTTTATTCCAGTCACTAGCTATTTTGGCAAGAAACTTATTTGGAGCGATACCAGCAGAAATGGTGATATTTACATTTTTCTTTACTTCTGCCCGAATGGCTTCTGCTATCCGCGTAGCACTTCCTTCAAAATGCTTAGAATCGCTGACATCTAGGTATGCTTCATCAAGTGATAAGGGCTCGATTAATTTAGTATAGCAACTAAATATTTCGTGTATCTGTGCCGAGGCTTCGCGATACTTTTCCATATCGGGTCGAATAATGATGAGGTCTGGACAACGCTTTCTGGCGGTCGCTGATGCCATGGCCGAGTGAATGCCAAATTCTCTGGCTTCATAGTTGCAAGTAGCTACTACTCCTCGATGGTTTGGAGAACCTCCTACAGCGATGGGTTTGCCTAACAAATGAGGGTTGTCACGCACCTCGATAGAAGCATAGAAGCAGTCGCAATCACAATGAATAATCTTGCGAGAAGGTTGCATCTATATCTCTTCAGGTTAGGAAGTAAATCAAACTATCTCAGCCCTTAGTTTATGTAAACGATGACCCGGAATCGACAAGTTTCTGAGGAAATTTAACCACTAAGGATTCTAGCCGTTTTTTTCCTCGAATTCTTGCATGAAATTAACCAGTGCTTCACAGCCAGCCATTGGCATGGCATTGTAGATTGATGCTCGGGCACCGCCAACGGCACGGTGTCCCTTTAATGCATAGAGGCTGTTAGTCTCTGCCTGTTCCAAGAAGTTGCCTAGTAAGTCTTTATCGGCGAGATTGAATGTCACATTCATTATTGAGCGATGAGCCGGCTCTGCCGTGCCAAAGTAGAAGTCAGTGCTGTCTATGTAGTCATAGATCAGTTTGGCCTTGGCTTCATTTTGTTCTTCCATCTTCTCGACACCACCTTTGTCTGCAAGCCATTCCATTACTAATGACATCATGTAGATGGCGAAGGTATTATTGGTGTTGGCTAGTGAATGTTGCTCAGCATAGGTCTTATAATTCAGTAGTCCCGGTGTTTCGGGAAGTGCGTACTCTAGCAGATCTTCCCGAATTATAACCACTGCGAGTCCTGCTGGTCCTAAGTTTTTTTGAAGACCGGCAAAGATAATGCCAAACTGACTAATATCTATCTTGCGAGACATAAACTCGGAGGTCATGTCCGCGACTAAGGGAACCTCACCTGTATTGGGAAATGAATTCCAACGGGTACCATACAAAGTATTATTACTGACTATGTGGACATATGAGCTTTCCGGGTCTAGCGTTAAAGAATCAACGTCAGGAATATAATTGAAATTGCTATCCCCGCTGCTGGCTATATCGAGCGCAATGCCATAACGACTAGCTTCCTTGCTGGCTTTTACGGCCCAAGTGCCGGTGAGTATAAAAGAAGCCTTACGAGCTGGTTTTCGATTAATAATATTTAGAGGTATCGCAGAGAATTGCATCTGAGCGCCGCCATGGACGTATAGAATTTTATAGTTGCTTGGTATATTCGCTAGTTCGCTAAGCATTGTGTCGGTGCGATTGATAATCTCGTCGAATTCCTTGGAGCGGTGGCTTATTTCAATTACCGATGCGCCCATATTTTTGTAATCAAGGAATTCCGCCTGTGCTTTCTCCATTACATCGGTAGGGAGCATTGCCGGCCCAGCGCCAAAATTAAAAACACGTGTCATAGTAAATATTCCAATTAAAATGTTGTTAAATCGAATTTGGTATAGTTGTGTCTTTTGGCATAATTCACTGAGTCAAAATGTAATTTGATCACAAGGAGCGGTCACTCTAAAGAAGAGACACTTTAACTACATTTTCTATCCCTGTGATAGTAGCCAGAGCTGATTCTGAAGGCGCGCTTTCCAAATCAATGAGATTGTAAGCTATGTCATTGCGGCTTTTGTTTAACATGTCTAAAACGTTTATGTTTTGATCAGCTAAGACTGACAATATTTGACCCAAGATTTTTGGTACGTTTCTATTGCTGATGGCCAATCGAGTGCCTTTTTTAGCATTGCCTACTCGGTCAAGGGAGAGATTGGGGAAATTGACTGAATTCTTAATATTGCCATTTTCGAGAAAATCCATTAGTTGATCTGCAGCCATTACGGCACAATTTTCCTCAGCCTCGCGAGTACTGGCTCCGATATGTGGCATGGAAATAACGTTTTCACGATCCATTAACTCGGGTCGAGGGAAGTCGCTGATATACTTCCCCAATTTTCCTGAGTCAAGAGCCACTACTAAGGCGTTAGAGTCGACAATTTCATCACGGGCAAAATTTAATAGACAGGTGCCTACCCTCATACTTGCGAAAATTTCACTATTAATTAAATCTCGCGTTGAATCCAATACTGGTAAATGTAGCGAAATAAAATCGGCCGTTGCTACCAATGAAGAAATATTCTCAATTCTTTTTACCTGGTTGGGTAGGCGCCAAGCTGCCTCTACGGAAAGAGCTGGGTCGTAGCCCTGCACTTTCATGCCCAGATTAATGGCCATTTCCGCAACCATTGAGCCAATTGCGCCGAGGCCGATGACTCCCAATGTTTTTCCTGCAATTTCACTTCCTTTGAAACGCTTTTTCTCCTGCTCCATGAGCTTAGAGAGTTCACCATAGTCAGAACTAGTGCTTTGAGAGCTGGCGAAGCTAATTCCTGGGACAATTCCTCGTGAAGCCAGCAACAGTCCGCAAAGTACTAACTCTTTGACAGCGTTGGCGTTGGCGCCAGGAGTGTTGAAGACTACGATACCATGTTCCGTGCAATCAGCTACGGGCACATTATTTGTGCCAGCACCGGCTCTTGCGACCGCTTTGATTCCATCACTTAACTGAT
>Ga0209035_10000130_pt1 | contig 29192 bp, 29 predicted proteins | sample MarorgKNORR_S2LV_6_FD_188220 | JGI IMG/M metagenome (GOLD analysis project Ga0209035, IMG submission 188220) | Marine microbial communities from the Southern Atlantic Ocean, analyzing organic carbon cycling - AAIW_A/KNORR_S2/LV (SPAdes) (version 2) | ecosystem: Environmental > Aquatic > Marine... | reverse complement strand
TGATGCAGTATGAGCTTCGCCACCTGACCTCTCGGTTCAGGTAACGATGGGTAGCGGTGAATTGGTTCTTAATTTTAAAGTTAGTGAAAAATAAATATAGGCACTCTGCTCTCCAGCAACGTAAGTCTCTAAGTGATCAAGAGCATTCGGCCCTATCACTAACCATCCAAGAAAACTTTCTCAAATCAATCTCGCTTAGCGGCATAGAAAACATAGCTTTGTATATGCCTGCAAGCAATGAGGTAAGCCTTGAACTGCTTAACAAAGAAACTGCTATCTATAACAAAATATCGATTCCAGTCGTAAAGCCTGATAAACAATTACAGTTTATTAAACCCAAAACTAACTGTAAGTTTGCCTTGAATCACTTTAATATTTTAGAGCCAACAGAGGGCATAGAAGTAGAAGTAAAGTCTCATGATGTAATTATAGTCCCCTCCGTTGGAGTTGATAAAAATGGTTTCCGCCTAGGTTATGGTGGTGGCTATTACGATAGAGTGCTTACAGACAATGAAAACGGTTTAAATAAACCTGTGCTTGTTGGTCTGCTATTTAGTTTTCAAAAAATAGATGCTGCCTTCGGCGAGAGTCATGACATGAAATTTGATCATGTCTTCACAGAATTAGGGGAAGAGAGATTTTAACGAATCTTTAATTTTTCGACGAAGTTGAAGATATCGCTTGCAAGGATCTCAGGATTTTCTAGTGCTGCAAAGTGCCCACCTGGATACTGATTCCACTGCTCAATATTATAAATTTTTTCAGCCCAAGCCCTTGGAGGTCTAGCAATTTCATTTTCAAAAATTGCACCTGCCATCGGTTGACTGATCTTATTAAAACTAAAGCCAATTGGTCCATTCTCATAATAAAGCCTTGCAGACGATGTAATAGACTCGGTAAACCAGTACAAAGATATAATAGCCAACACTTCGTCCAAGGGAACAACCAGTTGATTTGATTCTTTCGCCGCCCAACCATGAAATTTTTCAATGATCCAGCCAGCCAATCCAACGGGTGAATCATTTAACCCATAGCCTAAAGTTTGTGGCTTGGTGCTTTGAATTGCAAAATATCCAAAACCTGTTTCTTGATATTTTTGGAGATTTTCCATTCCTTTGACTTCCTCTGGAGTGACTCCCTCCATTGGATCATCGCCCTCGCCCGGAAATGCAAGAACTAGATTTAAATGAATGCCGATACAGTTTTCAGGAAATAATTCTGCAATCCATTTGGTGATAGTAGCTCCCCAATCTCCTCCTTGGGCAATATATTTGTTATAGCCTAGGCTCAACATCAATTCATTTTCTAGCTTTGCAACCTCTTCAGAGTTCATGCCCAATTCTGTTGGTTTATCTGAAAAACCATAGCCAGGAATTGCTGGACAGACCACATTAAATTCTATCCCATCTCTTCCCTCAGTTAGGAGCGGAATAATCTTTAAAAACTCTTGAACGCTTCCAGGCCAACCATGGGTTAGTAAAAGAGGTATGGCATTTTTAGAGTTAGATGTTTTGTGCAGATAATGAAGCTCAAGACCAGACTGTGTTTTATATTTAAAACTACCAACTGCATTTAACTTTGCTTCATGCTTTCTCCAATCAAATTCATGTCGCCATGTTCTAACAGCTTCCTGCAAAAAGGCTTTGTCAGTCCCCAGGGTCCATTTGCCATCTTCAATTTCATCTGGCCATCGAGTCAAATCAATTTTCTGATTTAATAATTCAATGCTTTCATCTGGAACATAAATTTCGAATTCTTTAATCATTATTTTAAGAACTCCTTGTAAGCACTATTGTCAGTTTCTTCTATAAAACTGTAATCAAGAGATTTCAGATGTTTATCTAGACCGGCTGGAGACTTACCCTTGTCTTCTATTCCAATCAATATATTTGCAAAAGCGGCGCCAAGATTTCGATAATGAAAAAGTGAGATATTCCATTTTGTACCGAAGTCATTTAAAAAATTTAACAAGGCGCGAGGACGCTCCGGGAACTGACACCTAAATAACCTCTCTGAGTTATCCTCAGCAATGCTGGTATTGTGCCCGCCAACCATATGTCTCAAATGATTATTTGAAATCTGATTTTTTGTTAAGTCAGTATATTTAAATTTACTTTTAGTAAGTTTGCTTGTGAGAGCTTTGAATGCATCCTCATGCTCAGTTTTTATTCCTACCAGCACATGTGCAACTGCTTGATCAGCCAGCCTGTAATTAAACTCTGTTATTTGAGTTCTTCCAAAAATATTGCACAATTTTAAAAAACTGCCGGGCTTTTCTGGGATTTCAATACTTAGAAGCTTTTCTCTCTTTTCTCCAACTTCTGATCTCTCAACAATGTAACTCAACCTTTCAAAGTTAACATTCGCTCCACTGCTAATTGCCAGCAATCTTTTATTAGATATTTTGCCAGCATATTTTTTCAGTCCTGCAAGTGCCAGGGCTCCAGCGGGTTCAGACAATACTCGAGTATCTTCAAAAATGTCTTTTACTGCAGCGCAAAGTTCATCAATGCTTACAGTGATCACTCCATCGACGCATTCTTTAATTACATCAAAATTATTTTTTCCAACTCTTCCAACAGCTACGCCATCTGCAAATTGCCCTACCTCACGCAAACGAACTCGTTTATTAGCTTTTAGTGCTTCAACTAAACATGCTGAATCTTCAACCTCTACACCATAAATTTTTGTTTTAGATTGGGTTTGTGCTGCCCAAGCACCAACACCAGCCAGCAGTCCTCCACCACCAACAGGAACGAAAATCACATCCAATGATGGGTCTGCATCTAAAATCTCTTTACCTACTGTGCCTTGGCCGGCAATCGTAAATGGATCATCGAATGCTTCTATAAACTCTATACTTTTCTCTTTGGATAATTGAAGAGCTTTTTTTGAAGCTTGATCAAAATTATCACCAAATAATTTCACTTTAGCTCCAAATCTTTTCACAGCCCTAACTTTAATTTCTGGAGCTGTGACCGGCATCACTATAAGACATGGAATTTTTAATTTTCTACATGCATTAGCAACGCCTTGAGCATGATTGCCTGCTGAAGCAGTCAATACTCCTTTTTTTTTCTGCTGAGGGGTTAAATTTACGATTTTGTTGTATGCACCTCTGACTTTAAAAGAGAAAATAGGTTGCATGTCTTCCCTTTTCAAAAAAACATCATTTCCTAGCTTAGTAGAAATATTTGCTGCATAGGTTATAGGTGTATTTGTTGCAACATCGTATACTTTTGAATTAGCAATCAAATCTAGGTACTTCTTAGAAGATTTAAAAGAACCGGTTTTTTTTATTTTAAGTCTCATTTTAGTAACATGATTAATTAAGCATTATACCCACAATGAGTAACGCAAAATTAAATGCATCAATCGAAGCTTGCGAATATGTTCGATCAAATATTGATATTAATTCAATTATTGGAGTTGGAACAGGCTCAACAGTAAATTATTTTATTGATGAGCTGGCAAAGATTAAAAACCTTTTTAAGGGTGCCGTCTCAAGTTCTGAGGCTTCTTCAAGCATTCTATCTAGTCACGGCATAGAAGTTTTTGAATTAAATGATGTAAATGAAATAAATATTTACATAGATGGAGCGGATGAAGTGGATGAGGCCAGTAATCTTATAAAAGGAGGTGGTGGCGCACATACTAGAGAAAAAATTGTTGCTTCAGCCTCGAATGAATTTGTCTGTATTGTTGACGAATCTAAGATAGTTGAAACTCTTGGAGTTTTTCCATTGCCAGTTGAGGTAGTAATTAGGAGCAGAAGTTTTGTGGCAAGGGAACTTGTAAAACTTGGAGGGATGCCAGAGTTAAGATATGGGTTCAAAACAGACCATGGAAATCAAATCCTGGATGTCAGTGATCTGATAATTAAGGATCCTAGAGCACTAGAAAAACAAATAAATTTAATTCCTGGGGTTTTAGATAATGGAATTTTTGCTCACTGCAGGCCAAGCAAAATTATTATAGGCAAAAACTAAAGGACAGCTTGTATTGCTGTTACGAGTCTTTCAGATTCTGGGGTCACACCTGATTTAAAATATTGAACTGTCTTACCTTCCCTGTCAATTAAGTATTTAGTAAAGTTCCATTTCGGCTCTTTGCCAGCAGCAGCACTAAGTTTCTTATAAAATGGGTGTGCTTTTCTACCGCTCACTTTGGTAGTAGCAAACATTGGAAAATCTACTCCGAATTCTGTGCTACAAAACTCCGCAACTTTTGATTCATCTGAGTATTCTTGAAAAAAGTCACGGGAAGGTATTCCAATTACAACTAAGCCATCATCTTTATATTTCGAATAAAGTCTTTGAAGACCAGCATATTGCTTCGTGTAGCCACATTTACTAGCTACATTAACCACTAAAACAACATCTCCAGAGTACTCACAAAGACTTTGCTCATCGTCAGAGTCTAAAACTCGTAATGAACTATCAAGGATACCTGAGCATGCAAATGCCTCTGTAGCAAAAAATAAAATTACTGTGAGTAGGGTGTTTTTCATCCAGAGATATTACACGACAGGGGCTATTGCGTAAACAGCAGATATAAAGACTGATACCAATACAAGAAGTTCAGCTTGTTCTAATAAATTTTTTTTCATAATTAAACCATGCAATGTTAAGTGGAGGGTTTGCACCCTCCATAATTCTAATTACATCTGCATAACATAGGGGGGAGAAATGCTGATGAATAACTATTATACATATTTATATCATAATATCAATTATTAATATAAATAAATATTATTTATTTTATACTATGCATTAAATGAATGTTGATGCTATATTTAAAAAAATATAGAGTAAAAAGTGATAAAAAACCCTATATAATTCTTTATTCAATTTCTTGGAATTAAAACTATGACAAATCAGCTCAAGGGAAAAGTAAATTATAAAATTGAAGGCAATATTGCTATTCTAGAGGTGGATAATCCGCCTGTAAATCCTTTAAGTAGTGGTGTTAGGGCTGGATTAGCTGACTCTATTCTTAAGGCTAATTCAGATGAAACAGTGGAAGGAATAATACTAACTGGAGCTGGAAGATCATTCATAGCAGGGGCTGATATTTCAGAATTTGGTCAGAAGGCTGATGGCCCGGACCTACATACCACATTGCGTGATATAGAATTTAGTAAAAAGCCGGTTATAGCAGCTATTAACGGCACAGCGCTTGGTGGGGGGCTGGAGACAGCATTAGTTTGTAATTATAGAATAGCTTCAAATAATGCAATAGTAGGCCTTCCTGAGGTTAATTTAGGCCTTTTGCCTGGTGCAGGTGGAACTCAGAGACTTCCTAGGCTTATTGGTCCATCCCAAGCGTTAAAAATGATGCTTGCAGGTACCCCAATATCAGCTAAAAAAGCTTTGCAACAAGGGGTTATAGATGCAATCTCAGAAAACTCACTTATTGAAGATGCAATCCTATTTTTACAAGATAAAATTAGTTTAGATAAACATCCTAAAGTCAGGGATAAGAATGACAAATTAATCGAAGCAAGAGGTGATGATAATATTCTAGCTGAAGCAAGGGCATTGGCAGCAAAAACAAGAAGAGGTCAATTTGCACCTGGGCAAATAATTGCTTGTGTTGAATCTGCTATTAATGAAGATAATTTTGATGATGGTATGAAAAAGGAAGCTGATTATTTTCTTGAGTGCTTGGTAAATCCTCAGCGAGAAGCAATGATACATATTTTCTTTGGTGAAAGAGCTGCTTCTAAAATTTCTGATATCCCAAAAGAGACCCCGCTTCATAATATTCAAACAGCTGGTGTTGTAGGATCTGGAACAATGGGTGGTGGTATAGCTATGCTGTTTGCTAATGCAGGAATTCCTGTTTTAGTTTTAGACCAAGATGAAAATAATCTTAATAGAGGAATGGGTGTTATAGAAAAGAATTACCAAATGATGGTAGATCGAAGTCGCATGTCATCAGACCAGAAGGATGCTGTAATGAATTTAATTACTCCAACTCTAACTTATGAGGACCTAGCAAATGTTGATATAGTCGTTGAGGCTGTTTATGAGAATCTTGATTTAAAGCAAGAGATTTTTAAAAGCTTAGATGCACATACTAACAAAAAAGCTATACTTGCCTCAAACACATCTGGTCTTGACATAGATGCGATAGCATCAGCAACTAATAGGCCTGAAAAGGTAGTAGGCACTCACTTTTTTAGTCCAGCAAACATTATGAGATTATTGGAAGTGGTAAGAGGACAAGAATCATCTGATGAAACCATGGCAACTGTAATGGCACTTGGAAAAAGAATGAACAAGGCTTCAGTAGTTTCTCTAAATGCACCAGGATTTATAGGTAATAGAATGTTATCTGGTTATACATATCAAGCTAATATGCTCTTACTTGAGGGAGCGCTGCCAAACCAAGTTGATAATGCATTAGAGTCATTTGGAATGAGCATGGGACCATTTAGAATGATGGACTTGGTTGGCCTAGACCTTGGCTGGAGGGCTAGAAAACTTGCGAATATAGAATCTCCACTTGTGAATAAAATTTCAGATGAGCTTTGTGAACAAGATAGATTTGGTCAAAAGAATGCAAAAGGTTTTTATAATTATTCTGAAGGTTCTAGAGCGCCAAATCCTGCGCCAGAAAATGAAGATATTTATCAAGCAGTTTCTGAGAAACATAATTTTGTTAGAAGAGATATTTCAGATCAAGAAATTATTGATAGGTGCATCCTTGCATTGGTGAACGAAGGAGCTCAAATATTAGCTGAAGGTGTTGCCCAGAGATCTGGTGATATGGATATTGTATATATCAATGGTTATGGATTTCCGATTTGGAGAGGAGGGCCTATGTTCTATGCAAATAAGCTTGGGCTTGAGGAAGTCACCAAAAGAATTGGTGAGTTTGCTAAATCAGATGAAAAATTCTGGAAAATATCTCCAATACTTACAAAATTAGCATCAGAGGGTTTATTTTTTGGTGAAGCTCCTGAAAAGGACCAAAGAGAAACTAAGTTAAGCTTTAATGACTCTAAAAATATGGGTGGCGTATAGCCCCCCGTCCTAAAGCCTTTTATTAGTAGAGGATATTTACTACTGTATCTTCAGAAACGAGTTCAAATAGCTCAATTACGTCATGGTTGAGCATTCTAATGCATCCATGGGACGCCTTTTGACCTATAAGTCCCTCTTCATGAGTGCCGTGTATGTATATATAACGCCTAAAAGAATCTACAGAGCCCCCTTTATTTAAGCCCTCTTCTTCTCCTTCTAGCCACATAATCCGCGAGGTAATAAAATCATCTTTGGAGTCAATTGCTTTATGAATAATAGTCGCTGATTGAGGTATATGCTCTCTACTGATAAAAAAGTCATTTTTAGGAACATTCGTTCCTATTTTGGTATTAATCTTATGCTTTCCATAAGGGGTTTGCAGGGAGTTTTCTACCTGGCCTTCTCCGAATGCAGAGCTAGAAATTGGGAAACTTCTAATAATTTGATTATTTTCTTTTAAAAATAAGCGTTGAGAAGAAATTTCTATCTCTATAGATACTGATGCATCAAGCGCTATGGACCAAAACATGATATTTGCTATAAATAAATTCTTCATTCTGTATCTAAAGATGAAAGATATTCTCTTAATCTTAATATAAAAGATAGGAGCATCAAAATAAAAGAAAGAATAGGCACAATTAAATATCCATATTTAACAAAATAAGATTCTTTTTTTTGTATATAAATTGTTCCAAGTAGAACACCTTGCGAACCTTTATCCAATTTAGAAACAATAGTTCCTTTATTATCAACAATTGTTGATATTCCATCAGAAGTGCCTCTTGCAATCCACTTATTTAGCTCTAGAGCACGAGCTCTTACAATTTGAAGGTGCTGATAAGGTCCATAAGAACTCCCAAACCAACTATCATTACTGATATTAACTATGAAATCTGCTGTTTTAGCCTTATTTATAAAGGATAAGGGAAATGCAACGTCAAAACATATCAAGCCAAGAATTTGCTTCCCATTAATAGAAAGCATGTCTTGATTACTTTTTCCGGGTGTTGTATTTGACATAGGCATGTCAAAGAATTCTATTATTCCCCTAAAAAAACTTTCAAAAGGTATATATTCTCCAAATATTACCAAGTGTCTTTTAGCGTAGGTTACATCACTTCCTAGTATACCCATGACATTTTGAAGATTACCGTTTTTTTCTTCCCAACCACCAGACAGAATCATGGGATATTCATTAGTTCTTTGGAGCAACCTCCTCATTTGCTGGCTAGAGTTTTTATAAGGTAACGGGGATTCAGGCCATATCAAAAGATCAACATCGGCTTGCAAATTACTTAAATCTACAAGGGTATCCTCTATAGATCTTTGGGAAGCTTCTGCATATTTTTTAAAGGGGTCTAATGACGGCTGAATAATTGCAATTTTCATTCCATCTTTTAGGGGAGGGTTGTTATATCCAGGATGTGGATAAAAAACTATTAAAAAACAAATGCTAATCAGGGCTCGGGCATAATTCTTATTTTGATAGCTACTTGCTATCAATAAAGACACAAAATAAATTATAAAAGAACCGCCATATACTCCTAAAATTGGAATTAAATCCTGGCCGATGGTATCGGTGAAAATTAAGCCTGGCAACAGCCAAGGAAACCCGCCAAATAAGAAAAATCTAAGCAATTCAATTATTGTTAAAACTCCAGCACATAAAATTGAATGCGTTAAAAAATTATTTGTTCGACCGACTAGTTTTAAGAAGCAAATGGGACCAATAAATACCAAGGAAAGCAAGCAGGCCATTAATACAATTATTATAAAAGCTATATAAATACTAGTATTACCATAATAGTGAATACTCACAATTAACCATCCTGCTCCTCCTAACCAGTAGCCTAGCCCCCATGCAATTGAACGCTTAAAAGCACCCAGCAATGAATTAGAGGAGAACACAGAATGAAAAAGAAATGCATGAGTTAAAACTAGAAGCAGCTTGAAATTAAATGGACTAAAGGCAAGAAAACTAGATGCACCAATAATGCCTAGCATTAAATACTCAAAAAGAGGGCGCTTATATATTTGTTTTAATAGTGATGCCAATTTTTTTTACTTTTCTTTTGTCGGCAGCTGTGATTGAAAGTATCATATTATCGAGATCAATCTTGTCGCCAACCTTGGGTAAAAGCCCTAGCTGGTTTATAAATAATCCAGCAAGCGTTTCTGCATCAATATCGCCAAAGTCTTTTTCAAATTTTTCTTCAAAAATTGAAAGCTCTAATGTTGCATCTGCAATATATTCAAACTCGCTAACCTGAATTAAATCATCTAAATCTTCTGAATCATGCTCATCCTCAATCTCACCTACCAGTTCTTCTAAAATATCTTCAATTGTGACTAAGCCAGATATGGTTCCATATTCATCTATGACAACAGCCATATGAGATCGATCTTTTTTAAATTCCTCGAGCAAAGAATCTGCTTTTTTGCTTTCTGGAACAATCTTAATATCCCTAATAAAGTTTTTAAGATGAAAATGTTCTAGATCTTTGTTGAGAATAGTAAGTAGATCTTTTGCTAATAAAATACCTCTTACCTCGTTCTTCGTTGCCCCTAGAACTGGATACCTTGAATGACCTGACTCAATAATTCGGGTAATCAAGGCATTAGGCTCTTCTTCAGAGGTCAGAGTAACCATTTCAACCCTTGGTATCATAATTTCTTTCACTGTAGTGTCGCCTAAGCGTATTGCCCTTTCTGCAATAAATTGAGCTTCTTTATCTATCAATCGTGAAGACAGGGCATCTTTTAAAAGCAAAGATACATCATCAAGACTTGAGGGTTTGATCGTAAAAAATCTTTTAATTTTGTTTAAAAGGCTCGAGGGAGGCTGATCTTTAGTGTTTTCAGTATTCGTCATAGTTAGTATGGATTAGCTATATTGAAATTTTTTAAATAGTTAATCTCATGGGATTCCATTAGATTAGCATCTTTTTCATTTATGTGGTCAAACCCTAGCAAATGCAGAACTCCATGGGCCACTAGGTGCATCATATGATTGTCTAGGTCTATATCCAGGGCTGAAGCCTCAGACTCCATAAAAGGTATGCATATCGCAATATCGCCAAGCTCTTTAGTAAAATTAATGCTCGCTGGATCTGCAGGAAAGGCCAAAAGATTAGTATCAGCTGATTTCTGCCTAAAGGTTTCATTTAAAATTATCATTTCCTCAGAAGAGATAAGCTTTAAGTTAATTTCAAGGTCATGTTTTTCATAGTCATGCAGAATTTGATTTGATAGCAAGGATAATTTATTAAGCAATCCTTTAGAAAACTTATCGGGATGTTCTTTAATAACGTTAAGGCTCAAGTCTTCTCTTTATCAAAAGCCTCATAAGCATCAACTATTTTTCTTACAAGAGGGTGTCGGACCACATCTTTCGAGCTAAAAAAGGTAAACCCAATGCCGTCGACCCCCTCTAGAACCTTTAAGCCATGTTTGAGACCAGATTCTATGTGTTTAGGAAGATCAATTTGCGTCATATCTCCATTGATGATTGCATAAGAGCCAAAACCCATCCTAGTCAAAAACATCTTCATTTGATCAACTGTAGTATTTTGGCTTTCATCCATGATGATAAAGGAGTTATTAAGCGTCCGGCCACGCAAGTATGCAAGTGGAGCTACTTCTAAAATCTCTTTCTCAAGCAACCTTGCAACTTGTTCAAATCCCAACATTTCATATAAGGCATCATATAAAGGCCTTAAATACGGATCTACCTTTTGAGATAAATCACCTGGTAAAAACCCTAGCTTCTCTCCAGCCTCAACAGCAGGTCGAATTAAAATAATCTTCTTTACTTTTTCTGAAATGAGCATTTCTACGGCCTTGGCAACTGCAAGATAAGTTTTTCCAGTGCCTGCAGGTCCAACTCCAAAATTTACTTCATATGAACTCATCCTAGCCAAATAATCGTTTTGATTTTTTCCTCTAGGCTTGATAACTTTTTTTGGCGCTTTGATAATATATTCAATTCCATCTGGAGCAATCACCTCAGGCTCCAACTCCTCGTTATTGTTGATTGCCATTTGTATTATTTCTCGTGATATTTCAATGCCCTTTGTTGTAGACGCATACAAGTCATTTATTGCATTTGAGGCTTTTTGAATATCTTCTTGATTGCCAGAGATGCTAACCTTATTGCCGTTCTGAAAAATTTTGACACCAAATCCTTTTTCAAGAATTTTAATATTCCCATTCAGCTCACCCACAAAGGCTTTTAGATTTTTGGTATTTGCTGGCTCTAGCTGAAGTTGGGTTAGCCCTTGATCAATTTCTTGCATTTATGCTGACTGCAGTTCCTCTGACTCTAAAATTTTTCCAACTAAAGAACGTTGGTATGCTTGTGTAATATTAATATCTACTAATTTACCTAGAATATTAATATTTTGGAAGTCAAAATTTACCACTCGGTTACATTCTGTCCTGGCTTGTAATTGATTGATATTCTTTTTAGAGACCCCAGTTACTAAGCACCGCTGAATAGTCCCAGCCAAACTATTACTGTAATAGTTTTGCAATTCATCAATCCGACCCTGCAGAATGTTTAATCTTTCTTTTTTCTCAATTAATGGGGTGATATCTTCTAATTTTGATGCTGGGGTGCCAGGTCTCGCGGAGTAAATGAAACTAAATGAAGCATCAAACTTTACCTCATCAATTAAATTCATAGTTTGTTGGAAATCTTTATCTGTTTCGCCTGGAAAACCAATAATAAAATCAGAAGAGATTTTAATATTAGGTCGAATCTGAATCAGCTTCTCGACAACCTCAATATATGTCTCTCTAGAATAATTCCTTTTCATTTTTGTTAAAATATTATTTGAACCAGATTGGACGGGAAGGTGAAGATGGCTAACCAGTTGAGGAACATGGCCATATACAGCTATTAAATCATCCGTCATGTCCAATGGGTGGGAGGTTGTATATCTAATCCTTTCAACCCCTAGTATTTCTCCGCAAACCTCTATCAGGTCTGATAAACCAAGGATTCTTCCATTCAATGTATATTTGTAAGCATTGACATTTTGACCAACAAAAACAATCTCTGAAGCTCCTTGCTCTACTAATCTTGCTACTTCATCAAATATTTGCTCAGGCTTTCTGCTTATCTCATCTCCACGAGTGTATGGCACAACACAAAATGAGCAGTATTTCGAGCAGCCCTCCATAATAGAAACAAAGCTTGAAGTTCCAGTTGCCTCTGGTTGAGGCAAAGCATCAAATTTTTCTTCAATTGGGAAAGATACATCAACAGCTTGAATTTTATTTGTTTCTGACAGTAGTGAGGGTACTTTATGAATAGTTTGTGGTCCAAAAATTAGATCAACATATGGAGCGCGTTTAAAGATATTTTTTCCTTCTTGTGAGGCAACGCATCCTCCAACGCCAATCTTTAAGTTTGGGTTTTGCATTTTCAGTTTTCTTAACCTTCCAAGCTCTGAATAAACCTTTTCTTCAGCCTTTGCTCTTATAGAGCAAGTATTTAAAAGAATAATATCTGCATCTTCAGGATGAGAGGTTTCTTCAATAGTTGGATCTTGCTTAAGAATTTCCAAAGTTTTTTGACTGTCATATTCATTCATTTGACAACCATAGGTTTTAATATAAAGTTTTGTACCCATATATCTAATTATGACTAAAAAGACCACATATAAAATAATTTTTATGCAGCTTGGTGAAATATACGAAGTTTTTGCTAAACAAATTTATCAAAGTGACATGTATGGCTTCATAGAGGTGGAAGAGTATATATTCAATCAAAATAAACAGCTAGTAGTTGACCCATCATCTGAAAAACTAGAAAAAGAGTTCAAGAACGTAGAAAGATCATATATTCCAATTAATTCTGTGATTCGTGTCGATGAAGTGATTGAATCAGGAGAAGCAAAGATTAAACAAAACAAAAGCCAAGTTACCCCTTTCCCAATGAATATTCAGCCCGTCAATAAGCAAGATTAGTCTTAAAAAAAATTTACACTTGAATTATTGTCACTCTTTTGAAAACGCTGTTAGTATCTCTTTATGAAGAGACGTCAGGCGCTCAAAGTATCATCCCTTACTGCCATAGGTTTAACTGCAACTATCAATGGAGGTTGCAATAAAAATAACGTTTTTTTTAAACACGGGGTCGCTAGCGGAGATCCTCTAAGCGACCGAGTTATATTGTGGACAAGGGTAACTCCTGAAAAACCTGGTCCTGTTGCAGTCAAGTTAGAGGTTTCATCTAATAAAAATTTTACCTCAGTGGTTTTTTCCAAAACCTTGAGGACAAATTCATTGTCGGACTATACGATTAAATATGATTTTTCTATTAAGAATATATTGAACTCTGGTGATACTTTTTTTTATAGGTTTAACTCTCAAAGCTCTATGTCAGATGTAGGAAGAACTAAGACTTTAGCAACTGATATTAATAAAATTAAATTAGGGGTTTTTAGCTGCAGTAATTTTCCGGCTGGTTTTTTTAATGCTTATCAAGCAGCAGCAGAGAAAAGTGAACTGGATCTATGGCTTCATCTTGGTGACTACTTATACGAATACCCTATGGGGGGGTATGGAACAACAAATGCAGAAAAATTGGGTCGAGTTCCAAGTCCTTCACATGAAATGATTACATTGTCAGATTACCGAATGCGTCATGCTCAATATAAATTAGATGAGGGGTCTAAGGCACTGCATAAAAATGCTCCTTTGGTTGCTGTCTGGGATGATCATGAATTTGCTAATGACACCTGGAAGAAAGGAGCTGAGAATCATTCAATAGATGGTTCAGAGGGGGATTTTTTTTCCAGAAGAGCGGCGGCAATTCGTGCATACCATGAATGGATGCCTATCAGAGAACAAAAGAACAAAAGAAAAATATTTCGTGAATTCAAAGTAGGTAAATTTATCCAGTTACTTATGCTAGATACAAGGCAGTTTCAACGGGATAGACAAATACAACCAAAGGACTATTTAAGTGAATCAGGATTTAATAAAGCAAGTTTTTATAGTGATTTAAATTCCACAAAGAGGAATCTCTTGGGTACGGAGCAGTTGGCTTGGATAAAAAATAAAGTTAACTCTGAAAAATTTGATTGGACCATACTAGGTCAACAAGTCCTGATGACTAAATTAAAATTTCCAGACCTAACAAAGATGCTAAAAAAAGAGGATGTCCCATCCTTTCTTAAGCCCTATCTTAAATTTCTTGGGTTAGGCATCCCATCCAATCTAGATGCATGGGATGGCTATCCTGCCGAACGAAAAAAACTTTATGATGTGATGCAAGAATCAAATACAGACTTTATCAGTTTGGCTGGGGATACTCATAATGCATGGGTTTCTGAGCTAACTAATTCTGCAGGTCAAAAAATTGGAATTGAATTAGCTGCGCCGTCAGTTTCTTCACCCGGCATTACTGATGCAATAAAAATAGATAAAAAACAGTTTGCTGATGAAATTGTTCAAATAAATTCAGAGCTAACTTGGATGGACCCTGAGCATAGAGGATACTTAACTCTAGAGTTTGGAAAGGATCAAATGGAAGCAAAATTTAATTTTATAAAAGAACTTCAAAAAGTAGATTCAACTATTTCTTCAACCCAAATATTTAAAGTTCAAAAAAACAAACTAGTCATAGAAAAGAAGAAAGGTTAATCAAAGAGCATGTGTTTATAAAACTTTAGCTCATTAATTGAGTCTATGATGTCATCTTTAGCTCTATGTGATCCATTTTTTTCAAACGTTTGAGCATCATTCATCCATCTAGAAATTAATTCTTTAACAGACGAAACATCTATATGCCTGTAATGGAAATAAGATTCTACGCTGGGCATATATTTAGCTAAAAATCGTCTGTCATGGGAGACTGTATTGCCACACATAGGCGATCTTTTATTACCTACATATTTTGAAATAAATTCTAAGGTTTTAATCTCTGCTTCTTGCTCTGTCAGGCTACTTTCAGAAACAGCTTTAGTAAGACCAGTGCTTCCATGTTGATTGGTATTCCATTCATCCATATTTGCTATTAATTCTTTTGATTGATGTATAACTAAATTGGGTCCTTCGGCAACAATGGTAAGATTGCTATCTGTGATAATGGTAGCCATTTCTATGATTCTTTCTTTTTCAGGATCAAGCCCCGTCATCTCTAGATCTATCCAGATAAGATTTTGGTTTGATTTTTGAATAGACATAGAAGTTGTTAAATTTTAACTATAGTGTATTTTGAGCCCAAGATGTCAAAAGTTCAAACTGGTCAAATTATTGAGTTCTACTCTAACACATGCAAGGTAGCTGGAGAGAACCAAACTTTTAAATGTCAAATTCAAGGCAGGATTGATTTAGTGGTTGGTGATTTCGTCATCATAGAGCAATTAGATGATCTAGATGACTGTCAGGCAATGATTATAAAACGCTTAAATCGTGAGACTGCTCTTTATAAGTCTAAAGATAGGGTGAAAAAAGCTGTAGCCGCAAATATTTCACATATCGGGATTTTAGTAACATTTAACCCCAAGACAAGCCTAGAGTTTATTGATAAGTGGATCGTTATTTCTCGTCAATCTGGCATTCAGCCATTTATCATTTTTAATAAAATTGATACTTTACCAGATGATGCATTTAGCACTCTCAAAAATCTTTATGAAAGTGTAGCAGTGCCTTCATTTACAATCTCGGCAAAATTGCAAACAAATTTAAAAGAGTTGGAAGCTTATCTCAGCAATCAAACTAGCATATTTGTTGGAAACTCTGGCTCTGGTAAATCAACTCTAACCTCTGCATTAACTGGAGCTCAAATTTTATCTAAGGAGTTATCAAACAATCAAGGGGTTCATACAACCTCAGTTTCAACGCTATATGAAATAAATAATAAAATGAAAGTTATTGATTCGCCAGGTGTCAGGGATATTGGAATAGAGCACTTAAGTCATGCAGAGATTCTTGCTGGGTTTAAGGAAATTAATGATTTTGCTTTAAAGTGCGTTTTTCCAAAATGTGGGCATCAGGATGATGAGGGTTGTGCGATTATGGATGGCTTAAATAATGGTGATATTGAGCAAAGTCGTTACAATAATTTTATGACTTTAAATAGCGCAGTAAATTCATGAGCAATAAAACATATTTTGGTTTCGAAGAGGTAAGTAAGGCAGAAAAGGCTAAAAAAGTTGGTAATGTCTTTCATTCAGTGGCAGAAGAATATGACTTAATGAATGATGTCATGTCATTTGGTATGCATCGACTTTGGAAAAGAATGCTGTTGGAACTCTCAGGATTATCAGAAAATGGAATAGTACTAGATATTGCAAGCGGAACTGCTGATATTCCAAAATTAATTAGCCAAAAATTTGCGTCCTCTAAAATACATGTTACCGATATTAATGAGTCAATGCTCGCCCTTGGTAAGGAGAGAGCAATTAATGAAAATTTCTATCGAAACTGTTCTTTTGCTCTTGCTTCAGGAGAAGTGCTTCCCTATCAAGATAGTGTATTTGATTTGGTAACTATTGGGTTTGGACTTCGTAACTTTACTGACAAGCAAGCCGGTCTAATGGAGATGAAAAGAGTTTTAAAACCAGGCGGCATCTTATTAATTCTAGAATTTTCTAAGCCAACAAATTCTCTTTTTTCAAAAATGTATGACTGGTATTCTTTTAATATTATTCCAAAACTTGGTCACTTATTTGTTGATGATAAGGATAGTTACAAGTATCTTGCAGAGTCTATAAGAATGCATCCGGCTCAGGAGGAGTTAAAAGAAATGATTGTGGATTCTGGATTTGAGAAGTGCAAGTTTTATAATCTGGTCAATGGTGTAGTGGCAATTCACCAGGCTAAGTAGGATGAATATCTCACTAAATAATATCTTCAAAGAGGCTTATGGAGCATCTAATGGGCTTCAACAAAGGCTTGAAAGACTCTATCCTATAAACTGCAATCTAAATTTTTCTGGCATACAAACCGTATCTCTAAACCTTAACAAAGAAGAAAAAATATTTAGCTCTAGTGCCTCAGAGGCCCCTCAATTCACTCTGCACATAGATTCAGGAACTGCCTCTAATATACTGAAAGAAAAAACTATTCCATCTAAAAAAATTGACGGGGATGCTGAGCTAGCGCTCATTTTTCTTATGGTGTTAGCAGAATCAAATATAGACCTTGAAGTGATGGTCTATAGAAACTTTGGAACTGTCCCTGGATTAATAATACGAACACTTATAGGCTGGGAACCTTTCAACAATCAAAATAAAGCTAACAATTCTAAGTTATGGTCTTTGCAAAGAGATTTAAGAGATATTGCTATTAGAATAGACAGGTTAGAGCAAACCCTAACTGTATGATTGGTTTCTTTCTTTCTATTCTGGATATTTTTAATATTCTTGTAAAGACTATAAGGTTTTCCGTAATCAATATACCTATAGAAAATAGCTCAATGCGTCTCGTTCGTATGCTTGGGTTTCTTAACCCATTTTATATTGTTAATCGTAATATTCCTGCAGGGCAAAGAATTGTAAATTTTTTAGAAAGCCTTGGACCTATGTTTATAAAGTTTGGGCAGCTGCTTTCAACTAGAAGTGATGTAGTGCCAAAAGAAATTATTGGTTTTTTGAATTCGCTAACAGATCAATGCAAACCTTTTCCTTCCTCGGAGGCTAAAAAGATTATTGAGGGCTCATTAAATATTAAGCTTGGAGATGTATTCAAAAATTTTGAAGACGCCCCTTTGGCAGCAGCTTCGTTGGCTCAAGTCCATAGGGCGCAATTAATCAGCTCTTCAGAGGAAGTAGTAATTAAAGTTTTAAGGCCTGGCATTCATAAGAAAGTGAGCAGAAATATTGGTGTCATTAAAGTAGTTGGTTTAATGATTAATCTTTTTTATAGCGAGAGCCATCGACTAAAGCTTAAAGAGGTAATTAGTGATTATGAAAGAACAATTAAACAAGAGTTGGATTTGAAGGTTGAGGCTGCAAATACCAGCACAACAAGAAAAAATTTCCTTAACTCCGATCTGCTATATATTCCCAAGGTTTATTGGGATCATACGGCTATAGATGTTCTAACTTTAGAGGAGATTGATGGGCTGGCTTGTACAGATACTGAATCAATGGATGGGCTTGGGATTGATAGAAAAAAATTAGCTGAAAATGGAGTAAGGATCTTTTTAGATCAGGTATTCAGAGATAATTTTTTTCATGCAGACATGCATCCAGGAAATATATTTGTGAGCAAAAAAAACGTTCAGACTCCTAGCTACATAGCAATTGATTGTGCAATTGTGGGCTCTTTAACCCAAGAAGATCAATACAATCTAGCCAGAATGCTTCAGGCAACTTTAAAGCAAGACTATCATCAGCTTGCTAAGCTTTTTATTGGGGCTGGCTGGGTAAACGCCGATACCCATCAATCTGATCTTGAGCAAACACTTAGGGCAACATGTGAACCAATTTTTTCAAAGCCTTTATCTGAAATAGAATTTGGGAAGCTGCTGCTATATCTATTTGATGCGACCAGACAGTTTGGCTTATCTATTCAGCCCTCCCTAATCCTGCTTCAGAAAACTCTTATTCATATCGAGGGTATGGGGCGTGAAATATATGCTGGTCTTGATTTTTGGGGACTAGCTGCACCCTATCTCGATGAGTGGGTGTTGAGTCAATATAGTCCCACTAAACTTAAAGAGTTTTTAGAACAAAATAAATACGATCTCCTAGATCGTGCAACTTCATTGCCGGGCGAGGTATTTGATCTTTTAGATAATATTAAATTTATGGCAAGTGACAGTAAAAAAAATTCAGAACGAGTGTTAAATATGCAGGAAAATTTACAAAAACAGCGCAAATGGCAAAATCTCACTATAATCACATTATCAGGAATAATTATGGTACTACTGATTAGTAAATTCTAGATGGGATTAAAGTTTAAAGTATCAGGAGAATAAGATGGGCATAGGTGGAATAAGTATTTGGCAGATTTTAATTATCTTATTGATAATTTTGGTCATATTTGGTGGGAAAAAAATTCGGAACATGGGTTCAGATCTTGGAGAAGGTCTGAAGGGCTTTAAGAAAGCAATTAAAGATGAGGACACGGAATCAAAATCAGAAACTGATTCAGAAGATAAATAACATTGTTTCAAATAGGGCTGTTAGAAATTCTAATCATCTTGCTGGTTGGAATCTTAGTTATTGGGCCTGAGCAGTTGCCTGATTTTGTTCGGTCGTCAGTCAAATCTTTTACAAAATTACAAAATAAATTCTTTGCATTCAGGGCTTCTATTGAAAGGGATATAGGAGCTGAAGATTTAAAACAAGATATTTTTAATGAGTTAAAAATGGAAGACCTTCAAAAGGATGATGATGAGCAATCCAAATGAAATGAGCTTTATTGAGCATCTTAAAGAACTAAGATCTAGATTAATTAGAGTCTTCGTCGTTATTGGAATTTTGCTTATATGCTGCTTGCCCTTTGCTAATGAAATCTATTTTTATATCTCGTCACCCTTAACATCTATTCTGCCAGAAAATAGCACTATGATAGCCACAGAAGTAACCTCACCTTTTATAGCTCCTTTGAGACTAGGAATTTATAGCGCTCTAATATTATCAATGCCTTATGCCTTAATTGAGTTTTGGGGATTTATAGCTCCAGGCTTGTATAAGCGTGAAAAGACTTTTGTAATGCCTTTGCTTATTTCATCAGCTATTTTGTTTTATGCAGGGGTAGCTTTTGCATTCTTTGTAGTCAGCCCAATAATTTTAAATTTCTTTATTGCGGCGGCTCCAGACTCTATTCAGATAATGACAGATATCAATAAATACTTAGATTTTGTTTTGAAACTGTTTTTTGCTTTTGGGTTTGCTTTTGAAATTCCAGTAGCAACATTCCTGCTCATCAATACTGGTATTACTAATAAAGAGTCTCTTAGGAAGATTCGACCTTACTTGATCATTGCTTTTTTTGTATTAGCAATGCTCTTAACCCCGCCTGATATTTTCTCTCAGCTATTCTTAGCCATACCTATGTGGCTACTTTTTGAAATAGGACTTTTAATTTCGAGAGATCCAAAAGATTAAGTTAAGGGAAATTCAACGTTAAGCCGATCGATCCAAGTATCTTGCGATGGCATTTCAGTAGTGAGGATCATCTCAAGCAATTCTTTTGGATCATCTGATATCAGAACCTGCTTTTGATTTTCCACAGAAACAAATTCTTCATTTACAGAATGTTGAAGCCATTCCAGGAATGAGTCGTAGTAACCATTTATATTCAATATGCCCACGGGCTTGCTGATTCCTCCTAGTTGATTGCTAACCATCACCTCCAATAGCTCATCCATAGAGCCAACTCCGCCTGGCATAACAATGAAGGCGTCGCTGATTTCTAAGAATTTATCTTTTCTTTCAAAAAGTGAGTGTGTAATTATTGTTTCGGTGATGATAGGGTTGGTGAGCTCAAAATCATCTAATGATTTAAGAGTAATGCCAGTAACTCTGCCACCATGCTCAATGGCACTATCTGAAATAACCTTCATTAAACCAACATTACCGCCACCAAAAATTACTTCCAAGTTCTTGTTTGCAAGCAATTTTCCCAAGTCTTCGGCAGCATTTTTATAGTTGGATGATTTGCCCATATGGGCGCCACAAAAAACTGAAATTTTTTGAATTGTCATGATATTAAGCCAAGGATATTTTTAGAAATAATGTTCAATTGAACCTCTGAGCTTCCTCCTGCAATAGTATAAGCTTTTGAATAAAAAAAGGATTTTGAGACTTCTTTTTTTACATTTTTACTTTTATCAACTATTTCAAGGCCGCCCATGCCCAAGCTTGCAACATTGAGCTCCCATCTTTTCTGAGTTTCTTCCGTGCTCAAATATTTTAATGTCAGTCCAGAGGGAGCAAATCCATTTTGAGATTCAAGAACTGTTCGAGACACGGTCATATCAATTAGATGATTTCTCATCTTGTGTTTACATATTTTTCTATGGAGACTATCTATTCCTGGGCTAGTTGCTGTCTGGGAGCTGCGAAATACTTCTAGGGGCTCAATATCAATTGCGCCCTCACTCTCCATGTCTGCCATCATGGTTCGTTCAAACTGTAGCAATCGTTTAGCAACCTTCCAGCCATCATTTTCCGCTGCAATTCTGTGAGATTCTCTTCCGTGAACATTGTCAAAAAACACTTGGCAAAATGGGGATTGTCCGCTGAGTAATTTAATTGGCTTGATATCTACATTTGGTTGCTTAAGATCAAGCAGGAGAAAGGAGATACCAGCTTGTTTTTTTACCTTTTTATCAGTTCTAACCAAGCAGTACATCCAATCTGCCTTATTAGCTTCGGAAGTCCAGATTTTGGATCCGTTTATAGTGTATGTTCCATTTGATAGAATGGCTGAAGTAGATATATTTGCCAAATCCGATCCTGCCCCAGGCTCTGAAAATCCTTGGCACCACCAAATTTCACCTCTGGAAATTTTTGGTAAGAATTCATTTTGCTGCTCATCTGTTCCAAATTCTAAAAGGATAGGGCCTAGCATTGAAATCCCAAAATTGATTTGAGCTGGCCTACAACCATGGAATCGCAAGCGTTGCCTCAAGATTTTTGCCTCATCAAGTGTTAACCCGCCTCCACCAAACTTTGTGGGCCACTCAGGAGTACACCAACCTTTGCTAACCATGCAATCAAACCATTTCTTAGCATCATCTGATGGAAAATAAATATCTGATGAAGCCCAAACTTGCTCAGAAACGGGCATTGGGGTTCTCATAGATTCTGGACAATTTGCTTCTATCCAGCTATCAATTTCTTTAGAAAAATTTATAAGGTTATCTTCCATACAGGTTAGAAACTAAATGAGAAGGTAACTGGGCCAGTATTTACTAAAGAAATATTCATGTTAGCTCCAAATTCTCCAGATTGATAATTAATAGATGAATGCTCTAATTTATGAATTAATTTATTGTACAGTGAGAGTGCATGTGCAATTGGAGCTGCTTTATGAAAGCTGGGCTTATTACTTTTGCTGGTTACCGCAGCAAGGGTAAATTGACTGACTACCATTAACTCTACTTTGATTTCCTTGAGATTTGCAGACATTAGGCCTTTATCACTGTCGAAAAAGTAAAAGCTAGATATTTTTGTTATAAATTTATCTATGACATCATCAGAATCCATTGATTCAAAACAAACAAAAGCTAACAGGCCTCTTTTAATTTTGGCATGCAATTGATCGTTGATGAATATTTCGGCCGAAGATACGCGCTGGACTAAAACTTGCAATGAAAAAACTGATTATTTCTCTAAATCAGAGCTCCAAGCTCCTTTTGCAGCAAGCTGATTCATTAAAGCTCGGTGTGACAATGCAGCCTGAGCATCAGACATGTTTTCTATTTTTCCAAGCCATGTTTTTAGAGCTGCTTGTTGAAGTGCGCGCCCATAAGAAAAGCTTAGCTTCCACGGAAAGCCACCAATTTTATTCATTGCATCAAGGTGAGCTGTTGAATTAATATCTGATTGCCCTCCTGATAAGAAGGTGATTCCAGGTAAATCGGATGGTACATTTTCTTTCAGGCAACGAACTGTCATTTCAGCAACCTCTTGAATCGAAGCTTGTGATTCACACAAAGACCCTGAGGTTACCATGCTGGGTTTTAATAGAGTCCCTTTTATGTTTACTTGGGTCTGAGTTAAAGAACTAAATAATGCTTTGAATACTGCGCTTGAAACCTCAAAGCATTTTTCAATAGAATGGCTCCCATCTATTAGAACTTCAGGCTCCACGATAGGAACCATATTATTATCTTGTACGATTTTTGCATAATCCGCTAATGCTTGCATATTGCTCTCTATGCAATCGGAGCTGGGGAGATCATCATCGATTTTGATTACGGCCCTCCACTTTGTAAATTTTGCACCCAGTTGATAATATTCTGCGCATCGTTCATTTAACCCATCAAGGCCTTGGGTTAAAGTTTCCTTTGGTGAGTTATCAATTGGCTTAAGGCCTTTATCAACCTTGATTCCTGGGAGAGCTCCTTGATCTGTAATCAGTGTTCTCAGAGGTGTGCCATCTTGAGCATCTTGTCTTAAAGTTTCATCAAATAAGATTACGCCTCCTATATTACCTTTCATTCCGCTGGCTCTAAAAAGCATCTCTCGGTAGTCTCTTCTATTTGTTTCAGTTGACTCAACTCCGATTGAGTCAAATCTCTTGCCACAGGTTGGGTTACTTTCATCTGCCGCAAGAATTCCCTTGCCGTCACTGACTATAAACGCTGCAATTTCTTCTAAAGTATTTAATGACATTTTTCCCTCTTATTATTTTCTAAAACCTAAGGCTGTTAATGATGGTAGCTCTTTTCCTTCCATGAATTCAAGAAAAGCGCCTCCCCCAGTAGAGCAATATGATATATCACTCTTATTAATAAACAGTTTGATGGCAAGTAAAGTTTCGCCTCCTCCGGCCAGACTAAAGGCAGAAGATTGTGAAATAGCCTCTGCTAATTCTCTTGTACCACTGGCAAAAGAATCTTCTTCAAAAACACCAATCGGGCCATTCCAAATAATTTGTTTAGCATTATCAATTAATCTTAATATTTCGTCATCAATGCATTGATCTAGGATCATTTCATGATCTTGAACAGATTCAACATTACAAATTCTATTCTTCAAAGAGTCTATGCTAGTGGCAACTACTACCTTTTTAGGCAAATAAATCGAAGAAATATCTAATAGTTTTCTAGCTTCTTCAAGCAATGACTCTTCATGCAATGACTGGCCAATATTAAAACCTTGAGCTTTCAGAAATGTATTAGTAATGCCGCCGCCTGTAATAATGTGGTCTGAAAACTTACTTAGATTTCTCAGAACCTCAAGTTTAGTTGATATTTTTGAGCCTCCCACAATTGATAAGAGAGGCTTTTCATTAGACTGAGTGGCTCTTGATAATGCCTCAACCTCTTGCTCTAACAAAAGACCAGCACATGAAATATTTGCTTGATGAATAGCGCCAAATGTTGAGGCTTGCTCTCGATGCGAAGTCCCAAAAGCGTCAAACACATAAACCTCAGCCATAGATCCCAGTTTCTTTGATAGGTCTATATCATTTTCAAGCTCGCCAATTAAAAATCTTGTATTTTCTAAAACTGATATTGTGCTTTTAAAGCTTGCGTCTTCCATTGAGTGTATAAAGCTTACTTCTTGATTTAATAGCTCACTAAGCTTTTTGGCAACTGGTTTAAGCGAAAATTTTAGATCAAAATTACCTGCCACTGGTCTACCAAAATGAGAGAGCAGTATAATCTTAGAGTTCTGAGAGAGAAGGTACTCAACTGTTGGAATAATGGCTACTATCCTTGCATCATCAAGTATTATGCCATCCTTGATCGGCACATTTAGGTCAACTCTAAGAGCAACTGTTTTATTTGCAACAGAAACATCGGCAAGCTTTCTCATTGCGTAATAAGTTTTTTAGCCTCTGATAAAACATTTTCAATAGTAAAGCCAAATTTTTCCATTAAATCTGATGCAGGGGCACTTCCTCCAAATGTATCGATACCAATTACCTTATCATCAAGATTGGTTAGCCCATGCCATGATGCAGAATGCAAGGCCTCCACTACAAGTTTAGGCATCGTGGGGGAAATAATTTCACGCCTATAACTTTCTGACTGGCTATAAAACTTATCTAAGCAGGGCATAGAAACAACATTAGCTTTAATTCCTTGGGCCTCAAGTTCAGTAGCAGTAGATAAAATTAGCTGCAATTCACTGCCAGAGGAGATCAAGGTCAGAACCGCATCATCATGCTTTGATAAGAGATATCCGCCTTTATGTATGGATTGAACCTGCGCTTCAGTTCTTTGAATATAAGGAAGATTTTGTCTTGATAGTATTAAGCTATGAGGCGTTGTTTTAGATAAAATAGATTCGTTCCATGCAATTGCAGTCTCTATCACATCTGCTGGCCTCCAATTATTTAAGTTAGGTGTTGCGCGCAATGTAACGAGGTGCTCAATCGGTTGATGGGTTGGGCCATCTTCTCCAAGCCCGATAGAATCATGTGTATAAACAAAGATATTGGGTATTTCCATCAATGCAGCTAATCTCACAGCATTTCTTGCATAATCCATAAATACTAAAAAGGTTCCTCCATATGGCTTTAGTCCCCCATGAAGAAGCATCCCATTCATCATGGCGGTCATACCAAACTCTCGAACACCCCAAAAAATATGATTACCCTCTGGGTTTTGTGGAAGCAAATCAGTGCTGGCTTTTGAAAAAGTGTTATTGGAGCCTTTGAGATCAGCGGATCCTCCAATTAACTCTGGAAGTTTTTCACAAAAGAAATTTAAGCAAATTTCAGAGGCTTTCCTAGTTGCAATATCTTTATTTTCTGCAGCGTGAAGGTCTCCCAAAAATACCTCAAAAGATTGAGTGTAATCTTCTGGGAGCTCATTGGTAATCAGTCTTTGAAGTAGCGTATGCTCTTTAGGATAAGCCTGAGAATATTGCGTCATCAGACCGTCCCATTCAGCATTAATCAAAGCGCCTTCCTGACACATGTTCCATTCTGTACTAATGTGTTCTGGAATTTGAAAAGGCTCATTGGTCCATCCCAATTGCTTTCGAGTAATTTCAATTTCATCTTCCCCAAGTGGTGAGCCATGGACGCCTGAGGTACCAGCTTTGTTAGGTGAGCCAAAACCTATTGTGGTCTTGCAACATACTAATGTTGGTTTGCCTAGCTCTGCTTTAGCGGTAGTTATAGAGTCAAGTATTTGTTCAACATTGTGCCCATCCACTTCTATTACTTGCCAACCATAGCTTTCAAACCTTTGAACAGTATTATCAGTAAACCAATCAGAAATTTCTCCATCTATTGAGATTCCATTTTGATCATAAAAACAAACAAGTTTGCCTAGGCCATGAGTCCCTGCAAATGAACAGACTTCATGGGAAATCCCTTCCATTAGACATCCATCGCCTAAAAATGCATAAGTAAAGTGGTCTATTGGGTTAAGGCTTTGTGATTTATTAAATCTAGCTGCTAACATTTTCTCTGCAAGAGCCATTCCCACTGCATTTCCTAGGCCTTGTCCCAAGGGCCCAGTAGTAGTTTCGATGCCTATGTCTAGGTCTAATTCTGGATGTCCTGGAGTTTTAGAGCCAAGCTGCCTAAAGTCTTTGATATCTTCAACTGAAAGATTATAGCCGGTTAAATGCAGCAAGCTATATAACAGCATTGAGCCATGCCCATTAGAAAGAACAAATCTGTCCCTGTTGAACCAGGTAGGATTTTTGGGATTATGCTTGAAATTGTATTTCCAGAGAGCAACCGCTATATCTGCCATGCCCATTGGCATCCCTGGATGTCCAGATTTTGCAGCCTGAACTGCATCTATTGAAAGAAATCTAATGGCGTTGGCGAGGTCTTTGTGCATGTTAGGCAAGAGTTATCTTGGAAAGAATTATCATAATATGGCATAAAGAGATTTAATACACATAATTGTAATTTTTTAAAGAAGGGAGTAATATTTCTTGATTAAAAAGTTGATTTGGTCCTGCTTGCGCGCTAGAAGCTGCTAAAAGGGACGCCTAACTAAGGTGTAAATGAAAATTTCTTACGAATTCTACCCTCCCAAGGATAACAACTATCAAAAAAGGAAAATATTATGAGTTATATATTTACATCTGAATCAGTTTCAGGAGGTCATCCTGATAAGGTTTGTGATCAAATCTCTGATGCTGTGCTTGATGCTTATTTATCAGAAGATCCCAACAGCAGAGTAGCGTGCGAGACTATGATCAAAAATAATATGGTTTTTATTGCGGGAGAAATTACTTCTCTGGGAAGTCCAGATCTTGAGCCTGTTGTTAGAAAGACAATTAATGACATTGGCTATAATTCTGATGAATATGGTTTTAATGGTGACACATGTGAGTTTAAGAACCTTGTTTTTGAACAATCTCCAGATATCTCTCAAGGCGTTACTGAGGGTGAGGGTGAGAACTTAGAGCAAGGTGCTGGCGATCAAGGGCTGATGTTTGGATACGCTTGCACTGAAACAGAATCTTTGATGCCGCTTCCAATAGATCTTGCGCATAGATTGGTTAAAAAACAAGCTGATGCCATGAAAAGTGGAGAAATAAAATGGTTAAGACCTGATGCTAAGAGCCAGGTAAGTGTTATCTATTCTAATGACGGAAAAACCATCGAGGGCTTATCTGCTGTTGTTCTTTCAACACAACATGACGAGGATGTAACCCAAGAAGAAATAAAAGCCGAAGTAATGGATAAAATTATTAAGCCTGTTGTTCCGGAGGAATGGATATTGGATTCTACAAATATTTATATTAATCCAACGGGTAAGTTTGTTATTGGTGGCCCAGTTGGTGATTGTGGACTGACAGGAAGAAAAATAATAGTAGATACATATGGCGGTATGGCCCGTCATGGTGGAGGAGCTTTTTCAGGAAAAGACCCATCAAAGGTAGATAGATCTGCAGCATATGCCTCTAGGTATGTGGCTAAAAATATTGTGGCTGCAGGGTTTGCTGATTATTGTGAAATCCAGGTTTCATATGCAATTGGTGTTGCGAAACCAACATCAATACATGTGGAAACTTTTAATAGTGAAAAAATATCAAAAGATGCCATAGTCAAAATAGTTGAAGAAGAGTTTGATTTAAGACCTAAAAGCTTAATTAATATGCTTGATCTGAAACGGCCTATTTATCTTGCAACTGCAGCATATGGACACTTTGGAAGGTCTGATGTTAGCTTGTCTTGGGAAAAAACAGATAAAGCTGCTGATATAGCTTATTAACTAGGCTTTAATTAATAAAAGGTGTGCATAGATGCCCTTTTTTTATGTAAAATGCTCACACATTATTTAGGGAATTAACTATGGAAAATGATTACAAAGTAGTAGATATTGATCTTGCAGATTTTGGAAGAAAAGAAATTTCTCTTGCAGAAAATGAAATGCCAGCTCTTATGGCTTTAAGAGATAAATATAAAGATGAACAACCCCTGAATGGTGCAAAGATTATGGGTTGTATTCATATGACCATTCAAACAGCTGTATTAATGGAAACTCTGAAAGATTTAGGCGCTGACTTAAGATGGTCTGGATGTAATATTTTTTCAACACAAGACCATGCAGCAGCAGCTATGGCTGCAGCAGGAATACCTGTTTTTGCATGGAAAGGTCAAACTGATGAAGAGTTTGATTGGTGTATAGAACAAACTATTCTTGAGGATGGCAAGCCTTGGGATGCAAATATGATTTTAGATGACGGTGGTGATCTTACTCATATGGTTCATACTAGATTTCCTGAAATGTTAGAAACTATTCATGGAATCTCTGAAGAAACTACTACAGGCGTTCATAGATTAAAAGCAATGCTAGAGGCTCATACTCTTAAAGTTCCAGCAATTAATGTTAATGACTCTGTAACTAAATCAAAAAATGATAATAAATATGGATGTAGGCACAGTTTAAATGATGGAATTAAAAGAGCTACTGACATGTTTTTGGCATCTAAGAAAGCATTGGTTATTGGTTATGGGGACGTAGGAAAAGGGTCAGCACAAAGTCTTGCGCAAGAAGGGATGATAGTAAGAGTTGTAGAATCAGATCCAATTTGTGCCATGCAAGCATGCATGGATGGTTTTGAGGTCGTGTCTACATACAATAATGGTTTAGTAACTAGAGATGTTAAAGATATCAATACACAAATATTAGGTGATACAGATGTATTGGTTACAACAACTGGAAATGTGAATGTTTGTGACGAAGCGATGTTGAGATCAATAAAAAATACTGCTGTGGTATGCAACATTGGTCACTTTGATAATGAGATTGATACTCAATTTATGAGGGACAAATGGTATTGGGAAGAAATTAAACCTCAGGTTCATAGAATTTTTAGGGATACCTCACCATCTGATATTCCTGACTTAAAAAGCAAAGATTATATCCTTCTTCTCTCAGAGGGCAGATTGGTTAATCTTGGAAATGCTACCGGTCACCCAAGTAGAATTATGGATGGCTCCTTTGCTAATCAAGTCTTAGCGCAGATGTATTTATATGAACAAGGCTTTGCTAATATAAATGATGCAGATAAGCAAAATGAGATGCTAACGGTGACA
>Ga0209035_10000128_pt1 | contig 29421 bp, 36 predicted proteins | sample MarorgKNORR_S2LV_6_FD_188220 | JGI IMG/M metagenome (GOLD analysis project Ga0209035, IMG submission 188220) | Marine microbial communities from the Southern Atlantic Ocean, analyzing organic carbon cycling - AAIW_A/KNORR_S2/LV (SPAdes) (version 2) | ecosystem: Environmental > Aquatic > Marine... | reverse complement strand
TCCTCTAGCAATACCAATGAGTGCTTGCTTAGTTTGGTAGACTTTTTCACTATTATTAGACCATAGTTCAATTTGCCAGAATTCAGTCATTCTAGCCCATCGAACACCGCCATTTAAGCCATCAATATAAAGCCAAATTCCAACCATACTGATCAAGCTACTACCAACAAGGGTGAGCTGCATAAGATAAACACCAGCAGCAAAAAGCATAATAAGCGCTGTTAACGAAATGATGATGGTAGCGCCCAAATCCATTTCTAATAGCAGTAGTACATCAGCTAAGCCAATGATAATAAGTGTTTTAATTAAGCCCATCCAGGGTTTTTTAACGTCTTTTTCATGGCGGACAAGAAAATCAGCCATATATAAAATCATGGCAATTTTCATCATTTCAGATGGTTGGAATTTAAAAACAACAAAATTAATCCAGCGCGTTGAGCCGTTAACAGTTCTACCAATTGGCTCGGGTAAAAATACTAATGCTAAACAAACCAAAGTAAATATGAAGAAATATTTGGCATATTTCTTGTAAAAATACAGCGGAATTTTTAGGCAAGTAAAGGCTAGCATTAGCCCTAGAGAAATATAGATAGTTTGCCTTAAGAAAAAACCATAATGACCAAAATGCCCTAACGAGGCTGAAAAAGACATAATCCATCCGAAAATTAGCAACAGCAATATGGCAATAGTCAGGTTTTTGTCAGGCAATAATCCAGTTTTTTCAAACATTTTGAAAGAGTTTTTGATGTAATTTAACTGCTATTTTATACGCCAACAGATTAGCGATTGTTCCTAATCAATGTGATATTTATATTAGATATTCATTGTTATTATGGGATAATAGTTGTTTTTCAAAAAACATCCTCAACTCATGATTTCTACTGCTAATATCACCATGCAATTTGGTGAAAAACCCCTGTTTGAAAATATCTCAATTAAATTTCAGGGCGGTAATCGCTATGGTTTAATTGGTGCAAACGGTTGTGGAAAATCAACCTTCATGAAGATCTTAACTGGAGAGTTGAAGCCTTCTAATGGTACGGTAAGTGTTAGTAATGGCGAGCGCTTAGGTATTTTGCGTCAGGATCAGTTTGCTTTTGAAGAGTTTCGTGTTGTTGATACAGTGATCATGGGTCATGAGAAACTTTGGGAAGTTAAAAAAGAAAGAGACCGTATTTATGCATTGCCAGAAATGAGTGATGAAGATGGTATTAAGGTTGGTGAGCTGGAAATGGAGTTTGCTGAAATGGATGGTTATATGGCAGAGTCGTCTGCCAGTGAGTTATTATTAGGCTTGGATATTCCTGAAGATCAGCATTACGGCCTAATGAGTGAAATCGCTCCAGGTTGGAAATTACGTATCTTACTTGCTCAAGCATTGTTTTCAAATCCAGAAATTTTATTATTAGACGAGCCAACAAACAACCTAGATATCAATTCTATTAGTTGGTTAGTTAATGTACTTAACGATCGTAAAGCTACTATGGTCATTATCTCGCATGATAGACACTTTTTAAACGGCGTTTGTACGCATATGTCTGATCTTGATTATGGTGCACTAAACACATTCCCAGGTAATTATGATCAATTCATGATTGCTTCAACAGCTATTCAAGAAAAAATGCATGTTGATAATGCTAAGAAAGAGGCTAAGATTAAAGAGCTTAAGCATTTTGTTTCTCGTTTCTCTTCAAATGCATCAAAGGCTAAACAGGCAACTTCACGTCAAAAGCAGCTTGAAAAAATCGAACTTGATGATATTAGGCCTTCTTCAAGAGTTAGTCCTTATATTATCTTTAATCAAGGGCACAGACTGCATAGAAATGTTTTAGAAGTGGCGGGGCTTAATAAAAGCTTTGGCGATCTAAAAGTATTAAAAAATATCGAGTTTTTGTTTGAAGTTGGAGAGCGTGTTGCTGTCATTGGGCAAAATGGTGTTGGTAAAACTACTTTACTGCGTACCTTAGTGGGTGAGCTTGAGGCAGATAAGGGTAAAGTTAAGTGGAGTGAAAACATTAATATTGGTTATTACGCTCAAGATCACAGTGCTGATTTTGCAGAAGATATGACCGTTCTTGATTGGATGATGCAATATAAACAACCTAAGCAAGACGTGCAAGATATGCGCGGTGTTTTAGGAAAAATGCTATTTGGTAAAGATGATATTATCAAAAGTGTTAAGTCATTATCAGGTGGTGAAAAGGGCAGAATGTTGTTCGGTAAGTTAATGTTACAAGAGCCTAATGTATTGGTGATGGATGAGCCGACTAACCACTTGGACATGGAATCGATCGAAGCGCTTAACCTTGCACTTGATAATTATGAGGGTACACTTATATTTGTGAGTCACGATAGAGAGTTTGTTTCTTCATTATCTACTAAGGTTGTAGAGTTAAAAGAAGATGGCATGCATTACTATTCTGGTAACTATGAGGATTACTTAAAATCACAAAAAAAATAAGCCTATGATTGCAAAAGTACTGAAAAGATTTGTTGAACAGCAGGGCTTTGACTCTGCCTCAATACTTTCTTTTAGTGCGTTATTTGCAATTGTTCCTGGCTTGGCTTTGGGATTAAGTGTATTCTCTTTATCGCCGTACTTTTATGAGTTGCAGCAATATCTAGAGCAATTTTTGTACAATCAAGTTCTGCCACATAATTATGATGTGGCCAAGAGCTACATTCAGCAGTTTATCAATCAAGCACAATCCCTAAAAGGTGTTAGCTTTGGTTTTTTAATTTTTGCAGTGATGTTGATGCTTTATGAGATCGATAAACGCATTAATTTAATTTGGCATGATGCTCATCATCGTCATTGGATGCAAGGATTGGTTTCTTATTTATTTGTGCTATTCTTAGGTCCAATCTTTCTAGGTGCGTCGTTATTTTTAAGCTCTTACGTTATAGCTTCAGATATTTTTTCTCAACTACCGGCCATTGATTATGCGCCACTAATAGCGCCGTTGGTTTTATCAAGTATTGGTTTTTCAATTTTGTATTATGCAGTGCCGTTAGAAAAAGTAAGGTATGTAAATGCACTTAAAGCAGGTGTTATTGCAGCAATCTTGCTAGAACTTATTAAATATGCGATGTTTGTCTATATGCAATATTTCCCTGTGTATGAGTTAATCTATGGCGCTCTGTCAATATTACTTCTATTGATGATTTGGATTTATCTAGCCTGGTTGATTGTTTTACTTGGCGCTAGCTTTTGCTATTGTTTTGAAAATAAAGACATAATCTAACTCGATTGCATTTAGCGTAAAATTAGCAACCTTTAATATCGTTCATTTTATTTATGTTTACTGGCATTATCCAAGCGCTTGGCAATATCAAAACTAAAGTTGTCTATGACAAGGGTGCCGTATTTAGTTTTCAAGCCGCTGACTTTGATTTTTCTAGCGTGACTATTGGTGATAGCATTGCAGTAAATGGGGTGTGCTTAACAGCGATTGAAATTGGCGATGATTTTTTTAAAGCAGACGTTTCTCAAGAAACTTTAGACTGTTCAATTTTTGCTCAGTTAGAGCAGGGTGAAGCGGTTAATCTTGAAAAATCTCTCAGACTTAATCAGGGCATTGACGGGCATTTAGTCAGTGGTCATGTAGATGGTATCGCCGAAGTTAGCGATCGATTTAGGGAAGGTGAATCGACACGTTTTAAGATTAATGCGCCGGATAATTTGGTAAAATACATTGCTAGAAAAGGCTCTGTGTGTATTAATGGTGTCAGTTTGACGGTCAATAGTATTGTTAATAATACTTTTGATCTTAATATTGTCCCTCATACGTTAACAGTAACAAATTTGGGTGATTTACAATTAGGCAGTAAGGTCAATCTCGAGGTTGATATTATTGCACGCCACTTAGAGCAATTATTAAAGAGATAATCATTATGATGAAAGCAACAATTGAAGAAATCCTAGAGGATTATAAGCAAGGAAAAATGATCATTCTTATGGATGATGAAGATCGCGAAAATGAAGGTGACTTAATTATTCCTGCGGCAACTTGTACCAAAGAAGATATTAACTTTATGGCTACTCATGGCCGTGGTCTGATCTGTTTGACGCTTACTCAAGAGCGTTGTAAGCAGCTTAACCTACCTTTAATGGTTGCGCAAAATAACGATGCCAATGGTACAAACTTTACCGTATCAATTGAGGCGGTAGAAGGTGTAACAACAGGTATTTCAGCAGCAGATAGAGCTAAAACTGTATTGGATGCTGTAGCGCCTAATGCAACACCTGCTGACATTGTTCAGCCTGGCCATATTTTCCCATTAATGGCACAACCTGGCGGTGTGTTAATTCGTGCAGGTCATACAGAGGCTGGCTGTGATTTGGCGCGCCTATCAGGCTTTGAGCCGGCTTCAGTTATTGTAGAAATCCTTAACGAAGATGGTTCGATGGCACGTCGTGATGATTTAGAAATTTTTGCTCAAAAGCACGATATTAAATGGGGCACAATTGAAGATCTTATTTCATATCGTATTGAAAATGAAAAAACTGTCGAGCGTATTAATGAGCGTGAATTTAAAACTGAGCACGGCTCATTTAGACTTATCTCATTCCTAGATAGTATCTACAATGAAACGCATCTAGCTTTAGTGAAAGGCGATATTAGCGGCGATAAAGATACTTGTGTTCGTGTGCATATGGAAGATACCTTTAAAGATGTTTTGCAAGAAGCGACTAATGGCTTTAGTGTGGATGATGCGTTAAAGCATATATCCAAGGCTGATAATGGCGTGTTCTTACTACTTAGAAAGCAAAGTGACGGCTCCATCTTAAAGAATATTGATCGCAGTACGCCTGATGCTAGTGGTGATGATATAAAAACTTATGGCGTAGGTGCTCAAATCTTATCGGATTTAGGCGTTAAAAAAATGAAAATTCTAGGCTCTCCGAGAAAATTACACGGCTTAAAAGGCTTTGGCTTAGAAGTAAGTGAATACGTAGAAATAAACAAATAAAGGATTCGAATGAAATTTCAATTTGATAAAAATGCAAATAGTGACTTCTTAAAAGACAGTAAGGTTGCTATTATTGTTGGCTATTTCTACCAAGATATTGGTGATAAGTTATTAGCTTCTGCGCAAGAAACGCTAAACAAATACGGTATTGATGCAAATAACGTTAATGTATTCTACGCACCAGGTGCGTTTGAAATTCCATTATTAGCTAAACGTATAGCTTCACAAAAGAGCGGTGATAAGAATTTATACGATGGCATTGTTACCTTAGGTGCTGTGATTAATGGTGAGACGCCTCATTTTCAATTTGTGTGTAATGAATGTGCACGTGGCGTGGCCGATGTATCTTATCAGTATGAAATTCCAACAGCCTTTGGTGTGTTAACCACCTCGAATATGGAGCAAACCATAGGTCGAGCTGGTGGTTACAAAGGTAACAAGGGTGAAGAGGCTACTATGGCCATGATTGAAATGCTATATCTGATGAAACAAGCAGACTCTCAAGAGTTTTAAGCATGGCATTTATAACACCAAAACATCGTTCACGCGAGCGTGTTGTTCAAGCGCTATACCAATATATGGTTTCAGGTGGCGAAGTGCTTAAAATCGAACAGCAGTTTCTTAATCAAAAAGAAGGCAAAATTTCTAAGGCATTCTTTTCCAATCTGTTTATTAATATCTTAAAAAATAGAACGGCATTAGACGAGCTTATTGCACCAACCATCTCTAGAGAAACTGATGAGCTGGGCTCAGTTGAGCACGCTGTGCTTTATTTAGGCGTTTACGAACTGCAAAACAGTCTTGAAGTGCCTTATAAGGTTGTGATTAATGAAGCGTTAGAAGTTGCTAAGTTATATGGCGCTGAAGGCGCTTTTAAGCTGATTAATGCTTCATTAGACCAGCTTGCTAAAGACTTGCGTAGTGCTGAAGTTAACGCCTAACACCTCAAGTTTGCTGTTTGTGTGTTGCCATATAGAAAATAAACAAACAGTATGAAACCAAAAATCGTAGAAAACCCTTTAGATAAGCTCCCAGATATTCTTAAGCAGAATCTTAAGCGTAATTTATGTGTCTGTAATGAAGTTAAAAAAATAGATGTTATTAATGCCATTGCTAGTGGTGCAAATACAATTATGAAGGTCAGAAATCAGACGTTTGCCACTGGTGGCAATGGCTGTTGCACTCGTCAAGTCGAGCGTTTAATTGAATGTATTCACTCAATCTAATTTTAGAAATAGTATTTGCGCTAGAAATCTAATCTAGATTAGGCGACAGTAGTCTTTCTGCATCTTCAACAGAAACACCTTTGCGTTTAGCGTAATCTTCAACTTGCTCTTGATTGATCTTTGCTACACCAAAATAACGTGATTCAGGGTGTGCAAAATACCAACCACTAACGGATGCTGTTGGCAACATGGCGTATGAGCTAGTCAGCGTCATTCCGGTGTTTTTTTCTACATCAAGTAGCGCCCATATTTTTTCTTTTTCACTGTGTTCAGGGCAAGCAGGGTAGCCAGGAGCAGGGCGGATGCCACGATATTTCTCTTCAATAAATTCGTCGTTATTAAAGTCTTCATCACTATAACCCCAGAGTTCAGTACGGTATTTATAATGCATCATCTCAGCAAAAGCCTCGGCAAAACGATCGGCCACAGCTTTAATCATAATGGAGTTGTAGTCATCGTGGTCGGCTTCATAAGCCGCTACTAATGGGTCAATGTTAATACCAGCGGTAACTGCAAATGCACCCATATAATCTTGCACACCACCATCTTTAGGGGCGATGAAATCACTCAAACAGAAGTTAGGTGTGTTGCCTTTTTTATCCAGTTGTTGACGTAGTTGGTTGAGTGTCATTAACATCTCACCATTCTCATCAGTAAGCTCAATGTCTTCATTCACACTATTGGCTGGGAAAATACCAACCACTGCATTGGCCTGGAGTAACTTTTCATCCATGACTTTCTTAAACATGGCTTTTGCATCTTTAAACAGTGCCGACGCAGATTCACCCACCACTTTATCGGTTAAGATATCTGGAAATTTTCCAGCAAGCTCCCAAGTGCGGAAGAAGGGCACCCAATCAATAAATTCAAAGATTTCGTTTAGATCATAATCTTCAAACACATGAACACCCAATTTGTTTGGTGTGGTAACTTTATCAAACTTGAGTTTGGGCTTGTTCTTTCTGGCAGCTTCAAGGCTAATAAGTTTGGTCTTGCCTTTTTTGGCACGTCGTACTCGTACTTCTTCGTACTCTTCTTTAGTGCTTTGCACTAGGGCTGGTTTTAGTTTGTCTGATAACAGTGAGGTAGCAACACCAACGGCTTTAGAAGCATCTTTAACGTAAAACACACCCTTGTCATATCCAGGCTCAATCTTAACTGCTGTGTGTGCTTTTGAAGTCGTAGCACCACCAATCAATAAGGGTAGTTCAAAACCTCGGCGCGTCATTTCTTTGGCTACAAAGACCATTTCATCGAGTGATGGGGTGATTAAGCCAGACAAACCAATAATATCCACATTTTCTTTAATGGCGGTTTCAAGGATGGTTTCAGCCGGCACCATGACGCCCAAATCAATAATCTCATAGTTGTTACAAGATAAAACCACGCCAACAATATTCTTGCCAATATCGTGCACATCACCTTTAACGGTAGCCATGAGGATCTTGCCTTGGGTTCTAACACCACAACCTTCTTTTTCCGCTTCTAAGTAGGGGTCCAACCAAGCTACGGATTTTTTCATCACCCGAGCAGATTTTACTACTTGTGGCAAGAACATCCTTCCATCGCCAAACAGATCACCCACCACATTCATACCATCCATCAGTGGGCCTTCAATCACCAAAATAGGGCGGCCTAATTTTTCCAGTGCTTCTTTTGTATCTTCGTCAATAAACTCGGTAATACCTTTAACTAAAGAATGCTCTAAACGTTTTTCAACTGACCAGGTGCGCCACTCTAGATCTCTTTTATTTTCTTGAACTTCGCCCGTGCCAGAAAATTTACCCGCAATATCAACTAAACGCTCACCCGCTTCTGCGTCGCTATTAAGCACAACATCTTCTACCGCTTTTTTAAGTTCTGGATCAATGTCGTCATAAACCACTAGCTGGCCTGCATTGACAATACCCATAGTCATACCAGCTTTTACGGCGTGGTATAAAAACACTGAGTGAATTGCTTCACGTACTGGGTTATTACCTCTGAATGAAAATGAGACGTTAGACACACCACCTGATATTTTGGCATAAGGCAGATTTTTAGTGATCTCACGGGTGGCTTCGATAAAGTCTACGCCATAGTTGTTGTGCTCTTCAATACCAGTAGCAACAGCAAAAATATTCGGATCAAAAATAATATCTTCAGGTGGAAAACTAACCTCATTCACCAAGATGTTATAAGCATTGGTACAAATTTCAATCTTGCGTGCTTGTGTATCAGCTTGACCAACTTCATCAAAGGCCATGACGATAATCGCTGCACCGTAACGCTTGCATAAATGTGCATGTTTAACAAAGCTTTCTTTGCCTTCTTTAAGTGAAATTGAGTTAACAATCGCCTTACCTTGCGTACATTTTAAGCCGGCTTCAATGATTTCCCATTTGGATGAGTCCACCATCAGTGGCACTCTGGAGATATCCGGCTCAGAAGCAATTAGATTCATAAATCGAACCATGGCTGCTTTACCATCAAGCATACCCTCGTCCATATTGATATCGACCACTTGGGCGCCATCTTCAACTTGTGTACGGCAAATATCGAGCGCTTCTTCATATTCTTCATTGAGAATTAAGCGCTTGAACTTGGCAGAGCCGGTAACGTTAGCGCGTTCACCTACATTGATAAATAAGGCTTCATCGCCAATATTAAAAGCTTCCAGGCCAGATAATCGACACTCTGGCTTTATGTCAGGAATTTGTCTTGGCTGAACCCCATCAATCGCATCAGCAATACATTTAATATGCTCAGGAGTTGAACCACAACAACCACCTAAAATATTAACCAAGCCTGAGGTGGCCCATTCACCTACTTGCTCGCTCATGGTGATAGCGCCTAAATCGTATTCACCAAATTCATTTGGCAATCCGGCATTTGGGTGTGCTGATACATAAACATTGGAAACACGTGATAGTTCAGCTACATATTGGCGTAATAAATCAGGGCCTAGTGCACAGTTAAGGCCAATTGAAATAGGGTCCGCATGACGAAGAGAGTTATAAAATGCTTCAGTCATTTGCCCAGATAGAGTACGACCAGAGGCATCGGTAATGGTGCCTGAGATCATAATTGGTAATTCAGTGTCATCATCTTCAAACACTTGTTGTACGGCAAAAATAGCCGCTTTAGCGTTCAGTGTGTCAAAGATAGTTTCAATTAAGATAATGTCAGAGCCGCCCTTAATTAAGCCACGGGTTGACTCCATATAAACTTCAACCAATTCATCAAAAGAGACGTTTCTAAAGCCAGGATCATTAACATCAGGCGAAAGCGAACAAGTGCGCGAAGTAGGGCCAATAACACCAGCTACAAATCTTGGCTTATCATTGGTTGAAAATTCATCACAGGCGGCCCTGGCTAAACGCGCGCTTTCGAGGTTAATCTCGTATGCGAATTCTTCCATCTTATAGTCAGACATGGAAGTTTGAGTAGCGTTAAAAGTGTTGGTCTCAATAATATCAGCACCAACCTCTAAATAAGAGCGATGAATATCTTGAATAATTTTTGGCTGAGTTAAAGATAAAAGATCGTTATTACCTTGAACCAAAATATGCCAATCTTTAAAGCGCTCACCACGATAGTCTTCTTCGCTCAGTTTGTGCTTTTGAATCATGGTGCCCATAGCGCCGTCTAGCACTAAAATTCGCTGCTCTAAAAGTCCTTGTAATGTCTGTTTAATATTCATGATCAATATTATACCCAAAGCTTATAAGTGTCCATGCATCATAACTTCAGCTTTATAATGAGTTATAAATTACAAGCCAGATAAAGGACGATTATGAAAAAGATATTATTAGCCGGATTACTTATTAGTAGTGTTAATGCCCAGGCATTCTTAGATTTTAATAGTTATGGCTCTGATTATAAAAATAATGATTGGCCAATGTGGACACCTATGTTTTGGATGGAGAAGGTAAAAGACAATAAAATGTTTAACAACAAGTCAAACCTTGGGTATCCATACAACAATCGACCTTACAACATTGGCGCATCTCAATTCGATATGTCGCAAATGCCAACACCTAGTCAAGCGTTCCAAGCTGAATCTCAAAACTTGCCAAAACCTAATTATATGACACCTGCAGCAATGTCATTTTCTAATCCAAACAATGCATCTGCATCGCAGCCCAATGAGCTAGTAAGCCCTTATCCGGTTGATTACAATTTCGTTGAGCCGAGCAGACCTTATAGTCGCGGCTTTTAAAAAAAAGCTTGTAAATTTATATTATCATGTTATAATATAGTTTCTTAAATAATTTAGATATGGAGATAAAACAAATGAAAAAACTTTTAGCAATCGCATTAGTAGCTGCTTCTTTAAGTGCAAACGCATTTTTCAACAGCAACGATATGCCATGGAGCAATGGTTCTAGCAACAATGGTTACCAAGAAGATAACGGTATGTTTGGTTACAATCCATACGACTACTGGGATCCACGTTGGTACATGGAAGAAATGTCAAACATGGTAGATGAGTTTGATGATGAATTCAACAACGATAGCAACAACAACGGTTGGAACACTAATAACTTTAACGGTTACAACCCATATAACAACTTTAACAACCCTTGGAATGGTTCGCAGGCACCTGTCGCACCTACTAAGTAAGTTCTAGTTTGTTTAAAAAAACCAGCACAAGTTGCTGGTTTTTTTTCGCCCATTGAAAAGTAACAAGTGGTTTATAATGAGGGTTATTATTAAAAACAATAAGGGGGAGAAGGTATGAAAAAAATTGTATCGGTGTCATTATTAATGATAGCGCTAAATACATCTGCAGGCTTTGGCAATGGTCCGTGGAACAATAGCAATAATAGCAATAATAGCAATAATAGCAATAATAGCAATAATAGCAATAATAGCAATAATAGCAATAATAGCAATAATAGCAATAATAGCAATAATAGCAATAACGGAATCATTGCTCATAATCCATATTCAATATTTACACCAGACTGGTTTAGTGAAGAGATGGATGACATGATGGATGAGTTTGATTCAAATAATATGCCTTTTAGTAATAACAATCAATTTAATAACCAGGGTCCGTGGAATAACACCGGCCCTTGGCAAAATCGAAATTGGAATCAAGGTCCATGGAGTAATAACACCGGCCCTTGGCAAAACCGTAATTGGAATCAAGGTCCGTGGAGCAATTCACAGCCATTTAATTTCCAAAACAATTCTTTTGGTCCTATAAGTAATGGTCCATGGAATAATGCCAATAAATCTGTTCAACCAGTAACAAAATAAAATTAATCATAATAAGGAATAACATGAAAAAAATTATCGCAATCACATTAATGACAGTAGCACTTAGTGCTTCTGCTTTTAGCAACAACTGGAATAGCAACGATCCAATGAATTTTGGCAGTAGTACGCCATGGAGCAATGGTGGCAATTTCGGCAATATGAACAACGGCCCTTGGGGTAACAGTATGCCAATGAATAGCGGCAATTGGAGCAAGAACATGCCAATGAATAAGGGTGGTAATTTCGGCAATATGAACAACGGCCCTTGGGGTAACAGCATGCCAATGAACAGCGGCACTTGGAGCAAAAATATGCCAATGAATAGCGGCGATTGGAGCAAGAACATGCCAATGAATAAGGGTGGCAATTTTGGCAATATGAACAACAGTCCTTGGGGCAACAGTATGCCAATGAACAGTGGCACTTGGAGTAAGAGTATGCCAATGAACGGTTCAAACTTTAACAGTGCACCTTGGGGCAATGGACAAAACTTTGGCCCAATGCAAACAAACTCAAACTTTAGCCCGTTTAATGCCGGAAAGAGTGGTCAGCCATTTAATTTTGGTACAAGCACTTCTCCGTTTAACATGGACACAGGTTCAAATTCATTTGGCCCTATGAACATGAATAGCACGCCTTGGAACTACGGCTACAACCAAGCTATTCCAACAACTGCTGAAACAAGTGAAGCTACTACTGAAGCTACTACTGAAGCAGCTAAGTAGTTTTTAGTTGTTCGCTAAAGAGTCGGCCATTGGCCGGCTTTTTTTTCGTCTATAAATCAGAGTTTTAAATCAAGCTTATAGACGTCAGATGTATGATTAAGGTAAAATACCTGTTCAAATTATTTATCTTTAATCTAGGCTGACAACATGACTACAGAATGTTTATTTTGCGAATTAAGAAACCAAGAGAGAATTATTGGCGAGTGTGATTTAACCCTGACATTTATTGATAATTTCCCCGCATCTCCAGGACACACACTGGTTATTCCAAAGCGACATTTCGCCACCTATTTTGAAGCAACAGAGGCTGAGTTATTAGCCATTGGTATTGCCGTGCAAAAAGCCAAGGTTTTTTTAGATAAAGAGTTTGAGCCAGATGCTTATAACATTGGTGTTAATAATGGTGAAGCAGCAGGGCAAAGTGTTAAGCATTTGCATGTACACTTAATTCCAAGATATAAAGGCGATGTCGAAAACCCTAAAGGCGGCGTACGCTGGATCTTGAAAGACAAGGCCAACTATTGGGATCAGAAAAAATAAACAATAAAAAAGCCCCGCTAATTGCGGGATTTTTTTTAGCTTCTATTAAGTGGAAACTTCAAAGTAGCCACAGCGCCATTTTCCATGAAGCGATTCTTAAGGCTTACTTGGCCACCATGCAGGTTCATGATCTTTTTTACAAATCTAAGTCCTAGACCATTACCGCGCTTCCCAGTATCTGGTCTTGATGATGAAAAAAAGTGCCTAAATAGTTGCTTCTTGGCGTGCTCTGGAATACCTATGCCTTGATCAAATACTTGAATATTTACGTGGGTGTTTGATTCACTTACTTTGATTCCAATAGTGGAGCTCGTTGGCGTGAAGTCAATTGCATTATCAATGATATTAGATAGTGCTTGTTCAGCTAAAAGTTTTTCAGCTTTAAATATAAATTCACGTTCAATAGTTGTTTCAATTTTAATACTTCTAAAAGATATTTTCCCTTTGCGAGTGGGAGATTGAAGCACCTCTTTAATTAAATCTTTAGCATTAATCTTTTCAATGTTTTCTAATTGATCTCTACGCTCAATACGAGATAAGTTAAGTAGGCGATTAACCAATAGATCCATCTTCTTGTTAGCATCAAGAATGTTGTTAATAAAGTGTTCACGCTGTGAACTGCTCATTGGCATTAACAAGTTCTCAGCAGTAGCCCTAATACCGGTGATAGGAGTTCTTAGTTCGTGCGCCATGGTATTAATGTATTCTTCGACATACTCTCTACCCTCAAGATCCACGCGCAGCTTTTCAATGGCTTGAGAGAGTTCTGCAAACTCTACTTGACGAATTTTAGGTGCAACAGCACTTTCACCTCTAGATAGGGTGGTGGTGTATTTTATGAGTTTGTTTGTGTCACGAGATACTACATAACTAGCACCAGCACCAAACAATAAAGCAATCAAAAATATATAAGTTGCATATGTATTAATTTGCTTTTTTTGCGCTGATATGTAAGGTCTTAAGTCAGATACAGATTTGATAACAGTGAGTACGCCAAAAATTTCTTCTTGGTTGTAAATAGGTGCAGCAACATGATGTGCTTTTTGTTCAGGTGTTGGATCAATGATACTTGCATCATAAGCGCTGGATCTAGCGCCATACTCACCTTTGAGTGTTAAGAATACATCTCTCCATTGAGAATAATCTTTACCTTCAACCCTGCCTTGAGAATCGTAAATTACAATACCATCTTTGTTAGTAATATAAATCTGAAGATTGGGTTTTTTCTTGTTGATTGAGTATACGTTTGCATTGGTTTCGCGATCAAGATAAGCAGATATAACGCCTCTAATTTTTTCTACATTGATTTCATTGTCCTGAACATTGCTTGATACCATTTGCGCTAAAAGATTAGCAGAATCAATCATTACCTCTTCAGCAGCTTGATCAATACCGTTAGTTATGCGAAAAGATACCTTGTCAGTAACAAACCAAACAATACTGCTGGTAATAACAAAATATGCAATAAACAGCTTAACGCCAATAGTTAGCTTCATAGTGTTAGAGAGTATCCCAATCCTTTGTGATTTTTGATGTGTTCATTATCTGAATCAATTTTATTGAGCGCCATTCTGATATGTCTAATATGAGTCACAATTGTATTCTCTCCAGCGCCTGTTGGCCTATCATGCATGATATTAAGCAAGTGCTCTTTTGAATGAATTCGGTTTGGGTTTTCTACTAGATGCATTAATATTTTACATTCAGCTCTGGTTAGCCCTACAACTTTCCCATGGAGTAGTATTTGATGTAGATCTTTATTGATTTCAAATATCTGTTTAAAGGGGATATCTTGATCATCTTCAGATGATGTAGGTTGAATTCTAGCATGTCTTAACTGGGCACGTATTCGAGCAATTAAAACACGATTATTAAACGGCTTGGTAACGTAATCATCAGCACCCAAACCCTCAAGGCCCAATACAATATCTTCATCAGCATCCCTAGCGGTGATGATAATAACAGACACTTCTGAGGTTTTTCTAAGCTTGCGTAATACATCAAAGCCGCTAATATCAGGCAGGCCAATATCTAATAATACCAAATCAAATTTAGATTGACTTAGAGCTTGCATTGCATCATTACCCATTTCACACCATGTAACCTTAAATGAATCGTTTTCAAGTGAGAAGATGATGCTTTCTGCGATGATCTTGTCATCTTCAACTAGGAGGATATTGGGCATGGTTTGATATAATTTGTTGTTTGAAGCACGTATTGTAAATTATAAATAAGTAGCTTAAAAGCAACTTCATCCAAACTTCATTAACTCTACATTTTTAAAACATCATAGATTCATTTTCAAGCACCATACTGTGCTCATTGTTTTTAGTTAATTGGATATCAAATATGCGCAAACTACTCCTCCTTGTATTGTTGTCAACAACAGGTGTTATGGCTGAGTCAACTATGTATGTAGGTGATAAGGTCAAAATACCAATGCGTGCTGATGCTTCAATTGCTAAAAACAATGTTATTGATCATCTTAGTATTAACACCCCGGTCACCTTGATAAAAAAGCAAGAAAATGGCTGGAGTAATATTAAAGTTGATGGGAAATCAGGTTGGATGATCTCACGTTATTTAACGGATAAAAAACCTAGTAACCTGCAAGCTGAAAAACTCAAGAAACGAATTATCTCCATGAGTAATCACAATAAGGATAAACGTGAACAGGTTAACAATTTACAACAACAGATTGAATCATTTGAAGACAAGGTTTCAAGCCTGGAGTTGGCCGCTATTAAAGCCAACACCCAGTCTTTAGAGTTTAATAAACTTCAAAATAAATTGTTTAATATGGATGAGGTTAATACCGATCTGATAGAGCAGGTATCAATATTGAAATCGGCAAATGGATCATTACACACGACTGACTTTTTAACCATCATTAGTACAATTACTTTGTTACTTGGTTTTGGTGTTAGCACAATAATGAGTAGGGTGAGTGGATCTCGAGAAAGCAAGATGTACACACTATAGAATTTTAACGAACCTCAACCAACTGTTAATTCTTCCTCGTTTAGCAGTTGAGGTATTTATCACTATCAAAGGTCAATCCTCCTTACCTTTGGTGGTGGTTTTTTTTAATTTAAGGATAATTAATGAAAGAAATAATCAAACATAAGCACTGGTCAGAATCCAATGTGTTTCCAGTATTCCAACTTAGCGCACCTGCACATAATCAAGAGTTTGTGGTGCTAGAAGGTGATTCTAATGACACACTTTTATTTGGCCCTGGAAGGGCTACTAATAGTTATCTTCCAGGTGATTGTGGCACAGTGGTTATTCATGCTTATCATCATTTTGCATTCCTGCAAAATATCAATCTGAATGATCAGATTGTATTAAGCGATCAGATGGGTATGGAGTATCAGTACTGCGTACTTGACGTTAGCATTATCGATATGTCTAAAAATCAGATAGAAATATCTGATACTGACGAGCTTAAGCTAGTTACACCCTGGCCATTTGATGGCTTCACCAAAGATAACTCATTGCGCTATGTTGTGACGGCCAGAAAATATGAAACCTATCAAAACTAAATCAAAAACAATAGTAAAGCTATACAGAATGATGGATATGGATATCACTGAGCAGCAACTAAAACAAGCACAAGCCTGGTATCAAAGCGCCAAATCTAAAACATTACATAAATCTGATATATCTAAATAATCTTGATTTAAGCAGAGCGTTTTGGTCTTTATAATAGCCCAATAAATTTAACGGAGTAAAACATGAAAAAACACATATTAGCAATGTCAATTGCAGCAACCCTATCAATTACAAATGTCTCAGCAGAAACTGAAGGATTTAGAAATCTGGCACACGTTGGCGAGACACTTGACAGCGGCTTGAGAAAAATTGTGAAAGCCATAGAATCAATTGGAGATTTACCTAAAGATACAAAGGAATGGACCGTTGGCCAGGTGGCAGAGTTAAAAGATAAGATTTGCGAAAAGCCTATAACAATTGTTAAAACAGTTGAAGTCATTAAAAAGGTGCCGGTTGATAGAATTATAGAAAAAATCGTATACGTTGACAGAGAAGTTATTAAAAAAATATACATTGAGCCAAAAGAAAGACACTGCACCACTAAGCGTCAAGCTGATCGTTTTGGTAACGTAGAAGAAGACATTAAATGTACTGAATGGAAGCATTAATTTTTATTCATTATTAGCAAACAAAAAAGGTCGCTTATGCGGCCTTTTTTTTTATTTCTTCATAAACAAAACATTCAATCCGCACTCTAACTTCATTTCCATTTTAGATAATAACAACTTTCAATTAAACGGAAGTTGTTATGTCTTATTCAAAATCCATCGGTGCGGTGATCAGTATCAGTATCATTATCGTTTCGGTGCTTATTTACTCTAATGTTGCACGCTCAAATATTGCCTTTGCGATAAAGCCACCTCAAGCATCTATCTCGACGATCAATCCAATCAATGAGGTTGAGTCTGGATCAATAATTTACACATTGAATGACAGGTCTAGCTTTACACAAATGGCTCTTGATACTAAAGTGCAAATGGATATCACAGGCACAATTAATCGCACTAAGTTGTCACAAACATTTGTCAACCCTTCTAACGAATGGGTGGAGGGTGTGTATGTATTTCCACTACCAACAAACTCAGCCGTTGATCACTTAACTATGCATATTGGCAGCCGAACCATCGAAGGACAAATCAAGGAGCGTAAGGAAGCTAAAAGGATCTACACAAAAGCCAAGCAAGCAGGCAAAAAAGCATCTTTAATTGAACAGCAACGTCCTAATATATTTACTACTAATGTAGCTAACATCGCCCCAGGAGAGTCCATCACCATCAGTATTGAGTATCAGCAGGTGGTTAGCATTGATAATGATAAATTCTCGATTAGATTCCCAATGACCATCGGAAAAAGATACATCCCTGGCACGGCTATTGCAACACCAGTAGCTAGCGTAGGCATCAGCCCAAACACCCATCGAGTAAAAGATGCATCCAAAATTACGCCAGCTATCAGCCAAAATGTTGATAGACCAATCAGCATTGCAATCAATCTAAAAGCAGGCTTTAATGCAGCCAGTGTTAATGCTAGCTATCATGACATTAGCATAGTTGATATTGACACACTGACTAAGCGCATCACGCTAGATAACACCAAAGGAAATAACCAAGCAAATCGTGATTTTGAACTTGTCTGGCAAGCTAATAACTCATTAACCCCTGAACTGGCTTTATTTACCCAGCAACAGGGTGATGGCCATTATCTAATGTTAATGGCAACACCACCAGCAGACAAAGCTTTTAAGCAATTTAACACCCCAAGAGAGCTGATCTTTATTATTGATTCTTCTGGCTCAATGATGGGTGCCTCTATGGTTCAAGCATCTAAAGCATTGGTGCAAGCAATTAATAGGCTTAAACCAACTGACAGATTCAACATTATTGATTTTGACTCAGGTTTTGATCCTTTATTTGATAGCGCCATGCCAGCCATCAGTATGAACAAAAAACACGGCATTCGCTTTGCTAATAATTTAGATGCTAGTGGCGGTACCGAGCCACTTGAGGCGATCAAATTTGCTTTAAATTCACGCGACTCTCACACAGATGATTACTTACGTCAAATCGTTTTTCTAACCGATGGACAAGTAGGCAATGAAGATGAGATATTCCGTAGTGTTCGTCAAAATATTGATGATGATCGCATGTTTACAATTGGCATTGGCGCTGCACCCAACTCACATCTAATGACCAAATTGGCCAAATATGGCAAAGGTGCCTATACATTTATTGGCGATATTGCCGAAGTAAAAGACAAGATGACAGAGCTATTTGACAAATTAGAGTCTCCAGCAATGACTGATATTAATATCAACTTCCCAATGAACATTAACGCAGAACAAGCGCTAGGCTCAATATCTGATTTATATAAAGGTGAGGTGATTACTGCAGTTTATAAACTTAACGCCATACCTAACAAGCTCAGCATTAGCGGCAATACGGCTAATGGCGTATTCACTAAAGATATTCATATAACAGCTAGCAACAACACAACAGGTATTGATGTGTTGTGGGCCAGACGTAAAATTGATCAATTAATGAATCAATACCGTGCGCAATATAGACGAGTAGATCGAGATAGGGTGCAAGCAGACATTACCAATATTGCATTAGACCACCATTTAGTGTCTAAATTTACCTCACTGGTTGCGGTTGACATCACTCCAGCTAAACCAGACGGCCAAACCAACATTACTAAAACCGTGGCTAACAAAGTAAAGGCTGCCAAAACAGCTACTAATTCACAACTATGGATGATGTTTGGTTTGGTTATTATTCTGTTATCAGTTGTTACTCGTCGTAGAGAGCAATCATGAATAAATCAATATTACTGGCAATGATTGGTATTAGTACGTTTGCCTATGGTGCCTACATACCCATTAAAGCAGAAGCCGCCCAATATATGATCCAATCAGCCTGGAATGTTTCTAACAAAACCGGTTATCAAGTCAAACCTTGGAACTGGATGGACTCTCACCCCGTGATGAGGCTTAAATCAGCTAAGCACAATCAAGATTTAATCGTACTTGAGGGAGACACAGGCAATGTTTTAGCTTTTGGGCCTGGTCGTAATATTCAATCAAACCATCCAGGCAATAGAGGCACTACGCTCATTTCTGCCCATCGAGACACGCACTTTAATTTTTTAGAAAGTGTTGAGCTGGGTGACCGCCTCGAAGTGGATTCAATCTATTCAAAAGACAGCCACCACTACCAAGTAAGCGATATCAAAATCATCGATTCTGACAAAGTAGATATTGATATTAACAACGGCCCATCAGAGCTCAAGCTAGTCACATGCTATCCGTTTGGTGCCGCAACTGCAGGCGGGCCACTTAGATATGTAGTGACTGCTAATTGGGTGCAAAAATCATGATAAAACTAAATTTGTGTTTGTGGATAAAGGATAGATTTGTTAATTAAAACAATAAACAAATAATATTCAGGTCAAATTTAATCCAAATACAGTTTTCCGATAGAATAGCACTGGTAAATTGCATCTCCAACTCAACATATAAAATATAGAAGGAAAAGAACAAAAAAAATGAATGAAATTATTTGTCCAAATTGTAAAAAGGCTTTCAAAGTAGATGAGGCTGGCTTTGCTGATATTCTTAAACAAGTTCGTGACCATCAGTTTGAAGAAGAGCTGGCAAGTCGACTAGCACTTGCAGAAAATGAAAAGAGTGCTGCGGTTGAACTTGCAAAGGCTAATATTAAAAATTCATTACAAGAACAGTTGGCAAAAAAAGACCAGCAGCTCACTGAATTAAAATCTAAAAGTGATGCCGAGCTTACTACGCAATTAGCGCAAAAAGAGGTGGAAATTGCTGAAATTAAATCTAAAGTTGAGAATGCTGAGATAGAGAAAAAACTTGAAGTTTCAGAAGCTGTTAAAGCAATAGAAAAAGAGCGTGATAATCTGACTAATGATTTGAAAATAAAAGAGGCGGAAAAAGAATCACTTGAAATTTCAATTAAAGATAAATTTACAAATCAGTTAGTTGTTAAAGACGAAACTATAAAAATGCGAGACGATGAAATTGATCGTCTGAAAGACTTTAAGCAGAAGCTATCAACAAAAATGGTTGGTGAAACATTAGAGCAGCATTGTGAAATCGAATTTAATAAACTTCGTGCAACAGCGTTTCAAAACGCTTATTTTGAAAAAGACAATGACTCGAAAGGTGGCACTAAGGGCGACTATATCTATAAAGAAACTGATGAAGTGGGCAACGAAATCATTTCAATTATGTTTGAAATGAAAAATGAGAATGATGAGACTGCAACCAAAAAGAGAAATGAGGATTTTTTTGCTAAATTAGATAAAGATCGTGAAGAGAAGAGTTGTGAATATGCAATTTTGGTGTCTCTTTTGGAGTCAGATAATGAGCTTTACAATACAGGTATTGTTGACGTGTCACATAAGTTCAAAAAAATGTATGTAGTTCGCCCCCAATTCTTTATACAAATCATCACACTGCTTAGAAACGCTGCGATGAATTCTATGGAATATAAAGCAGAGTTAAATTTAATGAGAAATCAAAATGTAGACATCACTAATTTTGAAGAAAAAATGGATGCGTTTAAGAAGGGTTTTGCCTATAACTATGATTTAGCCAGTCGTAAATTTAAAACAGCAATTGATGAAATTGATAAAACCATCAGCCATCTTCAAAAAACAAAAGACGCCTTGTTATCGTCAGATAATAACTATCGCCTAGCTAACAATAAAGCGGACGATCTAACCATTAAAAAGTTAACACATGGAAATCCTACCATGAAGGCTAAATTTGACCAAGGAAATGAAAAAGCGTAGACAAGTATGAGAATGGCTTTAATAAGCTTAAAGTGTCTAAGAAGTACAATGGGATTTGGTATTGAGATGCGTCAAAGATTCAAGTAGTAGTCGAGCATTTTGATTTTATAAACAAAGACTGCTAACATTGCTAATTGTAAATAAGACTTTTTGGAATACTTGATTATGATTTTTGAAATAACACCAGCTCTATTATCTTCTCTCTATTGGCTTACCATTGTTGCTGTGGCTGTATCCTCCGCATCTGGTGTTTTACGAGCAGGTTGTCGAAAATTTGACTTGTTTGGGGTGTTGATCATTGGCATTACTACAGGGTTGGGTGGCGGCACCATTAGAGATTTGGTACTTGGTATCGAAGTATTTTGGTTTGCCGATCAATCGTTTTTTATTATTAGTTCGCTGAGCTCCATACTGGTGTTTGTTATTGCTCGATACTTCCAGGTGTCTTCTCAGTCTTTCTTGGTGCCTGATGCAATGGGATTGGCTATTTTTAGTGTGATTGGAACCATCTCTGGCTTAATGGTTGGTGCACCTTGGCTAATTGCCTCGTTTATGGGGGTTGTTACAGGGGTTATGGGTGGTGTGATTCGTGACATGATGTGTGATGTCACTCCCATTGCTTTTAAAAGCCAATTAAATGCGGTTTTAGCTTGGGTCGGTTCTTTCATTCTGATACTATTTTTAGATGGTGGAATGGATCCAATAGTCGCCACTATTGTTATTGGTAGTTCTATTTTTGTTTCCAGGTTGTTGGCTATTAAATACGATTTACGCCTCCCCAGCTTCAGATTTAAAGATATTTGAGTGTGGTTCTATTGGCAGGTCTGTTAATTATTTTGACTTTAACCACTAAAAACAAACTATAAAAAAACAAAAAAATACCCATCATTATTTAGAAGTACGCCCTAAGATAAAAGCCAAATTCAGTTGGCAATCAGCCCTATATTTTTTAATTTTTAATGCAAAACCAAGCCCTGTTTGGTCTGCAAAGAATCGTTAAAAAAAACATCAAATCTTCATCAAAACTTCATTTAATTTACTCTACAATTGACAGCAATTCAGTTCGAATTTAAAGCCTAATTTACACTATATATCGTTGTTTTTATAAATCAGCAAAGGGCTTTTATTCTCTGAAATATTGGGTGTTTTTTTCTGATAATTGGAGGTTGTATGGAACAAATAAAAGAGATCAATGTAACGCTAGATGTTGTGCTATCAGTGCCTGCAAGCAGTAATGCCGAGGCATACGATAAGCTTGATAGGATGGATACTTTAAAGCTATTACAGCTCGCTGTAGAGCAGTGCGAGTTTAGTGAATCAGAGCGTGCTACAAAGCATTAAAGACAAATAATTAATAACAAAATTGGAGAGCGAAAATGATTAGAAGATCAAGAGGCCATGCAGTGGTTGAAGTGATGAATATTGATAGAGAAATGAGAGCTACATTTAGCAAGCTTGTGGATGCGATGGCGTTTCATAATAATGACGAAATTGACATTGAAAAAGCCAGAACTCAATTTAAGAAAATATCCGATCGTGTGATTCGTGATTTTGAAGAAGACATGCTGGCTTTTCCAGCGCAAAGTGATTCAGAAAGAACAGTTGAACGCAGAATTTACACACATAATTAAATGTTAGGTGCAATCACAGGTGATGTTGTAGGCTCGGTGTATGAGAATGTTTAAAGCGCTATTTAGAAAAAAACAGCAACTACCACTTTGGATTAAATAAGAGTTTATTATGTCGCTATTCAATATATTTTCAAACAAACCTATTAACAAAACTTCAGCAGATGGACTGCACCGCGAGTTTGCTAATCAAGCATGCCAATGTGTACAGCAAGAGTTAGATTTATCAGAGCTAACTTGGATGGATACAGCTACGCATCAACACGCCAAAGCTAGGCTTAAGCAAGATACAAGTATTGCTGTTAGAACCTATTTGGGTTTTAATCCACAAAGAGATTTGTTCGAATAGGCTGGCCAATGATTGCAGAAGACGTATTAGCCTTATTGAAAGCAGAATCGGGTTTTATTGATAGTAAGATTCACGGCTTAAAACATTGGCAGACTGTAGAACGTAATGGGCATTATTTGGCAGATTTTAACGGTGCTGATAAAAAGGTTTTGTCGTATTTTGCGTATTTCCATGATTGCATGCGTGAGAATGAATATCGTGACAAGGGTCACGGCCCAAGGGCTGCTGTTTTTGCTAAAAAGCATCGAGATATCATTCCTCTAAATGAGGTGCAGTTTAAACAGCTGACAGATGCCTGCAAAGGGCATACGTACGGCAAACGTCCAGAATGCATAACCATTAACACTTGTTGGGATGCTGATCGATTAGACCTTGGTAGGGTGGGCATAGCACCTGATGCTGATCGATTGTTTAATACAGAGGCAAAGCGCATTGCAGATACGTGGGATTTTTTAGAACTTAGTCTGTATAAAATTTAATGAACCCCTGTTTTAATATATTTATAGATTTAAAAGTATTTACGGCTTATCCGCGATAAATAATAACCAATAGTGGGCAAAATATTTGTTAATGCCATCTTCACAGGGTATAGTTCAATCTCGTACTTTTTATTAACTCTTGAGGAGAAGACATGAAACAAACAAAAACTGGTTTTTTAAAAGCTTGTATGGGGTTAACGCTTGCTGTTGGCACAATGGCTAATGCTAATTTCGGTAATCCATCGTCAATGATGTCATCATTTGGTGGTAATAATTTTGCACAGCCACAGACACAAATGCAACAATTTGGCAGTAATTCAATGCCATGGGGTGGGCAATCTTCAAGCCAGCCAAGATATTCTAATTCTCGATATGCAGCGCCAACACAGCGTTACAATCAACCTTCTTACAATCCTATGCAGTGGTCTGGAGGTAACTCATCGAACCGTCAAGCACAGCCTGAGCAATCTTTTGGTGGTATGAGTATGATGCCGTTTAACCCTGGCATGCCTCAACAACAAGTTAGCCAGCCACAGCCATCATCATTTATGATGCCTGGTATGGATCAAGGCATTCGTAGCATGATGGAGCCAGGTAAGATTATGGCCGAAGAGGCAACACCTGGCATGTACATGAAGCCAACTTGGCGTTAGCTTTTATTCTGATTAAACCAGCGATCTAAATGGCCGGCAAAGTTTTGTCGGTCTGCCTGGTTTAATGGCGATGGCCCACCTGTTTGTACACCACTTGATCGAATCACATCCATAAAATCACGCATACTGAGCTTTGACTTAATGTTGTTAGCGGTAAATAGCTCGCCTCTAGGGCTTAGTGCTGTGGCACCTTTGGTGATCGCCTCATCAGCCAAGGGAATGTCGCTAGTGATGACTAAATCACCCTGATTCAAACGTTTAACGATTTCGTTGTCAGCTACATCAAATCCAGCTGTTACTTGGATAAAGTTCAGGTAGCGAGAAGGCGGTAGATGCAAGGCGTGGTTTGCCACTAGCGTGGTTTGGGTTTGGGTACGATCTGCAGCTTTAAACAAGATTTCTTTAATAACAACAGGGCATGCATCCGCATCAATCCAAATTTGTGCTGATTTTGTATCACTCATAAATAATTAATCAAAAAATAATTAGCTGATGTGATTATCCCTATTGATGGCTATACATGTGACTTTAATATATTGTAGTGTCTGTTATAAATGAGGTGTATAGTAAAGATAAACACATCATAAATAGGAGACGATATGAAACTTAAAAGCATGTTAATGGCAGTCACAGCAGTATTGTCAGCTTCTGGAACTTCAGTATCAGCGCAAACACTGGCTAAAGATTATGCACAATCAGTGCATACGCAAGCCAAGATTGGTACTGAAATATTCAAACCGTGGCATAAAGGCTATCAGCAGGATATTCAGCCGTGGACTTAAGGGTATGTCTAGGATGTATAACCATGGTATTAAAAGAGTATAGATAAGTTGTGAATTCTTAGTCTAAATTGATAAAGCTGGTTCTCAGATCTAATACCAATTAATCTATCTTTTTTTCAAGGTAGATAAATCTCTAAGAACCTCTTTAATATGAGTTTGTGGGTCTACACCTTTGTAGATCTTGACGATGTCGCCTGTTGGATTAATGATAAAGCTGTTTCTTTTAGCAAATTTAATGAGCCAAAAATCGCTTAAAGAGTCATATTGTTTGGCTACTTTTCCATCTGGATCAGAAAGAATAGAAAAAGGCAGTTTATTTTTTTTGGAAAACTGCTGATGTGATTCAATATCATCTAGGCTAATGCCGAATACAATCGCACGTTTGGCAATGATATGATTAATAGCATCACGAAAATTGCAAGCCTCTGTGGTACAGCCTGGCGTGTCATCCTTAGGATAGAAGTATAGCACCACCCATTGACCTTGATAGTCACTCAGTGTGTGTACGGCATTGTGTTGATCAATAAGGGTGAAATTCGGCGCTTGTTGATCCAGCTCAATAGCCGCTTGCGCCGAAGGAATCCAGCTAAGTAGAGTAGACATAAGTAGTGTTTTCTTAAAGAGATTCATATTGATTATATTAGTATAAGTTATACGAATACTCTACTCTATTTATTAATCAATAAGCAATAAAAAACCCTGCTCTGGCAGGGTTAAATAAATTATATTTTACTTTTATGCAGTAGGGGACTTCTATTATGGTTATGTACACCTATAAATGCGCTAACCATTGTTATTACGGTCTTTTTGTTACAAAACACAAGTTTGGTGCCAAGTTTTGATAATGTTTAGCCAGTAAAATCTATAAAACTTGGTAGGGCGTGCGCTTGTCAATATTCAATCTCGTGGCCTATATCTTAGCTATAGGAAGATTTTTGAAGGAGGTGGGTGTAAAGTTGTATAGGTAAAAATACCTATGAATTGCTCGTTAATAATTTATAAAGTATTCTAAAAAGCCACTCATAAACTCATGTCGATTTTTTGTGTTTGATTTTTTATAGACACTCGATATTTGCTGATGAATAGTTTTTTCACTGACACTTCTTAGTTCAGAGATCTTCGCAAAAGAAAAACCCTTAATTACTAGTAAAGCAACTTCTCTTTCAGCGTTAGTTAGCTTCCATATATTGAATTGATTGTCAATGGCCTCGGAAAGTCCTTCTTTTAAGATAGTTAATTTATCATTAGCTATAACAAGATCGGTCTTTATAGAATAAATTTCACGAACTTGTGTAATTAACAAATACATTAAAGCAACAACAAAAAATAACTCAAAATAAAAATGAGTACTATTTGTTTTAGATACCACAAAGTCAGTCAGAACATCATCCATAAAAAATAACATGATTGTAGATGAGATGAATAAATGGAACTTTTCGTGTGTTGTTATGCTTTTCAAAATTTAATAATTCATACAGTGTATTGTGGATTATTTTATCATTAACCCACCGATGGATTAATGATAACAACACGTAATAAGTGTTTTTACTTATGCCAATAGGTAAATTTTCGGATTTTAAAAAACGTTTAAACAGATTATCATTACTCGTAATTCAACCCTGTGGAGACTAATCATGTTAAGACGTAACTTTATTAAATTTTTATTAACTTCTGGTGTATTTGCATCAGGCCTAACTACAAGCAATATTGCATTTGGCGGATCTTCTAGCGGTGGCAGTTCTTCTAGTGGTGGATCTTCTAGTAGCTCTGATTCTTCTAGTAGCTCTGATTCTTCTAGTAGCTCTGATTCTTCTAGCGGTGGTAGTTCTTCTAGTAGCTCTGATTCTTCTAGCGGTGGTAGTTCTTCTAGTAGCTCTGATTCTTCTAGCAGTGGAGGCTCTAGCTATTCTAGTGGCACTGATGACACTGGAGGCTCTTCTAATGGTACTGACTTCTCTAGCACCGGGGGTTCTTCTAGTGGCACTGATGACATTAGTGGATCTTCTAACGGTACTGATTTTTCAGTTTCTGGCTCGTCATCTCTTGATGACACTGTTCAAAATCAGTTAATTATTGATGCTGATAGTTCTCTTGATCCTGTCGAATACACAACTGTTTCTCCAGAAAATTTATTTGATATTTTGGATCAATTCTAATGATAAATAGAATTTTCATTTTTATTTTATTAACTCCATTCCTTGCCGGATGTGTTGCCAACAATAGCGTTACAAAATATATATCTGACTTAACTATGGGCGATAAAATTATTTTAATAGCGTTGGATTCGAAGCCAGATGGGTACACCAATGTCATTAAATCTTCAAATAAAACCTATAAGATTGTTTCTACAAAGATTAGTAATAGCGGTCTCAAGCTTTGCAGAGTTGTTAGTATAAAAAGCAATGGAAAATTTGAAGTAAAGACTTACTGTAAAGCTAAAGGTGGAGTTTGGAAATAGATACAGCTATTAATTACAAGCAAAAGGAGTTTATAACCGAAGTATTTTCTAACTCAATTTGTATTGTAGCCCCTTCTTTTTTTATTGACCTTGTAGAGGCAACATTAAATGGTTGGGGCTTTATAGAGAAACACTCTGATTCCATCAAAAGAGATGTTGTTGTTATGCATAAGAATGATTCTTTCTATATTGACTCAATTGTTCTTGATCAGCCCAAAGTTGTAGACGATCTTCTGGATGCCTTAAATGAGTTTTTTCTTTGTTTAAGCTATTTGGTAGTTAATAAAACTAAGGGATTAAAATTACTTCATTGTGCCAGCTACGCCGAAGCAGGTAAAAATATTATTACTGTTGGCCCAAAGAATTCTGGGAAATCAGAATTAATACTCTCTAAAGCCATAACTGGAAAGCGAATATATTCTGATGACTTGTTATTATGGTCTACAGAAAAAGGGATATTTATATCTCTCGGTCTACCTTTAAGATTAAGAAGGACAGCGATTTCATTAATTAAAGACAAATCAACAAAAGAAAAGTTTCTTGTTGGCAAGAACATACTGTACTCCCATCGAAATTTTTTCGATAATGCTAAATTAGGGGTTGAATTCTCTTTAGATGAATTAAAAGTTATGGATAGGAGTTTTAAAGAAAAAGATGTTCCAATATATAAACTTTTAAGTTGTATAGAGCCATATTTAATTAGCGATCGTTTCTTTTCTCACAAAAAATATTTATAGGTAATTCATATAAAACTTGGCACAAAAAAAGGTGCACGATATTTTCATTCTATAAAAATGACACTTGGCACCTTGATTTGTTAATAAATTATAAAAACCTTGTTATATCAATAGTTTGCACTACAAAACTTGGTTCTTATTAAAAAGAGAAACGTCAAGAAGGTTATCCTGAACTCATTTTGACTGTGCGTGTGTTTTTTCACACATGAGATATAAATAACCTTATATATCAGCCTTAATCCAATGCCAATTACCACTAAACTTTAATAAAAACTAATTTTGTAAAGAATTTTGTAAGGATTAAGGAGATTTCCGTATAAAAACACAAGAAAACTTAACAAAAAAACACAATATTTAGATTCATCACTAAGACGTACGAAATGATATTGCATTACTTAAATTTGCCTCTTCTATTTCGTCAAGATAAGACTCAAAAGAGAAGCTTTCCTTGTCGTCGAATAAATCTCTAAGCAGTTGGGGTAAGAATGTTTTTCTTTTTCTGGAATTGCTGCTTTGCTCTACATGACAAGAAATGATACCGCGTGAGTTAAAGTATTAAGTTTTTCTAAAGACTTTGTTATTCCTACTCCTCTGTTGTATCGATAGGTTTCCCAGGTACTGCCATGTTAAGCCTTTCAATAGTCACATTACTTTTTTTTGCGTTGTATAGCCAACGAGAAAACTGCTCTTCATATCTAGCAATATTTTTTTCATATACACCAATTAATATATTTTGTTTTTCAATCGTTTTTTGAGCCATCGCTAACGTCGGGGATTTTGGCACGGCCTTTGGGTCGTGTTTTTTTATTGCATCATATGCTGTTTTAATCTTTTCATGGTCTGCAAGCGTTTGCCGTGTAGTTTGAATACCACATTCATAATGAAACTTATCAACAAGCTTTTTCCAAGTTAGTTTGCCCTCCCAATGAGTTAATAATTGTACGACATTATTAATGTCTTTCTCTATTAAGTGTTTAGCCAAGTTTAAAACCCTCCTCAAATAGTGAGATTGTATGTTTGCCAGCACTGATTGCTTTTGTTTTTTTATCAGTGTCATCAACTATTTGCATTCGTAATTTATTTTTGACATCATCAATTCCATTTTTATGTCGTGAAATAATTGCTCGTTGTAGTCTGTCAATTTCTGTTGGATTTTTTAGTCTTACTAATGAACCGTCAGGTAAATCTGATTCAAGAATTTCAATTTTTTCATTCAGTCTTAGTAGTTTCAACTTGTGATAAAGGTAATT
>Ga0209035_10000126_pt1 | contig 29561 bp, 34 predicted proteins | sample MarorgKNORR_S2LV_6_FD_188220 | JGI IMG/M metagenome (GOLD analysis project Ga0209035, IMG submission 188220) | Marine microbial communities from the Southern Atlantic Ocean, analyzing organic carbon cycling - AAIW_A/KNORR_S2/LV (SPAdes) (version 2) | ecosystem: Environmental > Aquatic > Marine... | reverse complement strand
GGAGATAGAGAACAAACAACTGTAACTTGTTCTGATTGTAATGTTGAATGTACAGTTCCATTTGTTCCAAGAAGCAATAAACCAGTTTACTGCAGTGATTGTTTTAGAAAATACAAACCAGATGATTCAGGTAATGAAAGATCACCTCGTGATGACAGAGGCGGGAGATCATCATATGGGCGTGATTCATCTAGATCTAGTTCTAGACCAAGTAGAGGAAAAAGTGATAAATTTTTGAGAAAACAAGAAAGTTTCTACTCTGGAGGCTCTGCTAAATTCAATGAATCATTACAGAAAAAACTATATGAAATTTTAGGCGGAAAAAAATGTTCCAGCTGTGGTTCTAGTGATGAACGAGCTTTAGGTATTTGTGATGCAAATAATAATCAAATATCTGCTGATACTGGACGTGGTAGTTCTGCAGGATCATGGGGAAAATATATTTCTGCACCTGATGCAGCTAAGAAGGAACTTAAAGTATTTTGTACCAATTGTAATGACTCTGTTAAACCTGCTCCTAAACCTAGAGACGATCGTCCAAAATCCAAAAGAAGTAAATATTTTTCTAGATAATCTGTATTAATTTTTTATTATTCTTTGACAATCTCGATAATTGATTTAATCTTTTTTGTTGATACTAAATTATGCTCTTTATCTAATACTGATTGTATGAAATCTGCAAATTTTTCAATATTCTCCTCATCTTTAAGTACAATACTGTGAGCTGATTTATCTTTCAACGAGATAATCATTTCATTTTTTATGACATTTAAAATCCCAGTAATGTATGTCTCTTTATCATCTTTTATGAAAATAAAACTCATTAATTTTTGAGCCTCAAATTCATCATTACATGTTATGCTAATTTTCATTTGTTTTTTAAAAGAAATTGTTCTATTTGCTGTTTTGCTTTTTCTCGTTTTTCTTGATGTGTTTTAAGAAATTCATTTATTTTCTCAATTAAAATTGCTTTTAGTTCTCCTGAAAGTAATTTTCCTGATTTATAATCTTCATAAATTTTCTTTAATTTAGTATCATCAGGCTCAAAAAATATTCTTAGATATTGATATGATACATCAATATCTGGATTACCTCCTAGTTTTCTATGCTGTTCAATATCTGGTTGTCCACCTGAAAATGCATATTTGTTAATTTTCTTTTTTACAATATCTGGTGTATCTGTTGTGTAGATTGTTCCTTTCTCTTCTGATGCTGACATTTTTCCTCCAGGACCTGTCAATGCTGGAACCATGATGTTGTGAATTAATGCAGGTTTTTGTTTTCCAATTTTTTGTGCAATGTCTCTTGTTAATCTAAAGTGTGGATCTTGGTCTACTCCTAAAGGTATCAAAACTGGTTTATCTTCTATGAAGCATGGGGCTGATTGTAATGATGTATAGAAAATCATTCCAATATTTGTTTCATTGGTGAATCCAAATGTTGCTTTTGTATTTGAAAAATTAATTTTTTTTGCAACTTGAGCTGCAATTGGATATAATGTTTGAATATTTTTTGTATTGATTATAATTTTTGTTTTTTCTGGATTAAAACCCAATGCTATAAAGTCTAGGGCATTTTCATATGCATACTTACTAGTTTCTTCCAAAGTTAAATCTGTTTTTGAATAAAATTTCTCATCATCTGTTAATTGAAAATATAAATTCACATCAAATTTTTCTTGCAACCACTTTGCAAACATCCATGGTACCAAATGACCTATGTGTGTATGTCCTGAAGGACCTCTTCCTGTATATAGAAAAAATTCAATCCCTTTTTCATAATCTTCTAAAATTCTATTCATTTCTCTATGTGAAAAGAAAATTCCCCTTCTAAGCATAAAATGATCTTCGTTTGTTAAACTCTTAATTTTCTCACGTAATTCTGGAGATATTTTTTCAGTTCCAAACTTTTCAATTAATTTATCATAATCAATGTCCCCCTCAACATGCCATGGCGTTACAATAAATTCATCAGCTGACATTCAACATGACTTAGGTTAAGGTTTAAAAAGTCTTTTTCGATATTTGATCTATTGTCGCAAGTTTTTCATGATATTGAAAAAAAAATTATCAATTCGCTAAAGAAAAATCCAATTCAAACCCCTGAAACACTTGAAAAATCTACTCAACTCTTACCCGATCAAATTAGACGTGGAATTGAATGGCTAAAATTAAAAAATTTGGCTATAGTTGATGAATCAAAATCAAGTACTTTGAGTTTAGGTAAAAATGGTGTTGATTCTTTTGAAAAAGGATTACCTGAACGTAGATTGTTAAACTTACTTACAAATGGACCTAGAAAATTATCTGATCTACAAAAAGAATTAGGATTTGTTTTTGGTCCTGCTATGGGATTATCTAGAAAAAATAATTGGATTGAAACTTCTTCTGACGAAATCATTCTTAAAACAATTCCTTCTATCCTCCCTGGTGAAAAAACTCTTCAACAAATTGGAAGTGGAACCTCATCTAAAGATCAAATTGATAAAATTGATTTAACTGTACTTTTGAAACGACCTGATTTTATAATTGAGAATATTACTACATCTAAAAAAATTAGTTTAACTGACTCTGCAAAATCTGTAGATGTTTCAAACACTTCTGGAGCAATAGATGTTGAAGCTGACGTACCTGAACTCTTTGTTGCAAGAACACATCCATTAAAAGACACAATTGATGAAATACGTGAAATTTTTGTTACACTAGGTTTTTCAGAAATATTTGGAAATATGACTCAGTCTAGTTTTTGGAACTTTGATGCTTTATTCACTCCCCAGGATCATCCTGCAAGAGAATTACAGGATACTTTTTTCTTAGATAATGTTTCTGCTAAAAAAATTGGAACTGCAGAACAAATTAGAAACGTTTCTGACTCTCATAAAAAAAATTGGAGATACCAGTGGGATATCAACGAAGCTCGTAAAATGGTTTTAAGAACTCACACCACTTGTGTAACAATCAAACATTTAGCTGAAAATAAGCCTGATGAAGCACGAATTTTTTCATTGGGACGTGTATTTAGAAATGAAAAAGTTAGCTACAAGCACCTTGTTGAATTTAATCAAATAGAAGGTATTGTTGTTGGAAAAGATGCTAATTTGAGAAACTTAATGGGAATTCAAAGAGAGTTCTACAAGAGAATTGGAATTACTAAAATCAAATTTTGGCCTACTTTTTTCCCATACACTGAACCGTCTCTTCAAACTATGGTCTACAACGAAAAATTAGGAAAATGGATTGAATTATTTGGAATGGGAATTTTTAGACCTGAAGTTACTAAGCCTTTGGGAATTACTAAACCTGTTTTAGCTTGGGGTGGAGGTATTGAAAGAATTGCTATGTTAAAGTATGGTTTAACTGATGTACGAGAATTTTACAATAATGATTTGGGATGGTTAAGGAGTAACACAAAATGCCAGTAATTGCACTTTCTTATTCTAGACTTCAAAAATTAGTTGGCAAAGTTTCAAAAAAACAAATTTCTGAGTCATTGCCATTTCTTGGATTGGATGTAGAATCTGAAGATAAAAAACTTATTCGAGTTGAGTATAGTCCTAATCGACCTGATTATTCTACTGATTTTGGAATTGCACTTGGATTACAAGGATTACTTGGAATCAAAACAGGTGGAATAAAACTTAAAATAAAAAAATCCAATCAATACAAAATTAATGTAACTCCTTCCGTTTCAAAAATTCGCCCATATGTGACTGGAATAATTGCAAAAAATGGACAAATTAACGATGATGTTCTTGAGCAGCTTATACAAATGCAAGAAGATCTTCATATGGGGATTGGACGGAAACGAAAGAAATCTTCAATTGGTATTCATGACTTGAATAGAATTTCTTTTCCTCTGCTCTATACCGCAACAACTAGAAATCATAAATTTATCCCATTAAATTCTCAAAAGGAACTTTCAATTTCTGAAATTATCACTGATACTCAGACAGGTAAAGATTATGGTAATCTTCTTGGGCAATCTTCTCAGGTACCGATAATTATTGATTCAAATAAAAAAACAGTATCTTTTCCTCCAATCATTAACGCTGCAATAACCACCGTTACCACAAAAACTAAAAATCTCTTTGTTGAAGTAACTGGAATCAATAAAGATGATGCTGAAGACATGCTTTCGGTTGTTGCAACTATTTTACAAAGTGCTGGATTCACCTTAGAACACATTCAAATTTCTGGAGCAAAAAATTCTTCACCTAAACTTCAGGAAAAGAAAATGATTGTTAATCCTTCTTTGATTAATCAAACTCTTGGTCTAAATCTTAACACTTCGAAAATCATTGCTTCATTAAAAAAATCTAGACTAGATGCGGTCTCCCGAGGAAAAAATATTGTCTGCACAATACCTGCTTATAGATTTGATATATTTGGTCCGATGGATTTAGTCGAAGAAGTTGCTTTAGGCTACGGAATTCAAAATTTTGAGCCTACTGTATCCCCATCTCAAACTATTGGTCAAACTAATCCTGTCTCTCTTCAGTTGAAATCTTTAGATCAAATTATGATTGGATTGGGATTTCTTGAAGCATTGAATTCTAGTTTGAGTAGCAAGCGTGTGTTGTATGATATGACTAATAGAGATTCTAAAAAAATTATTTCTGTGCTTGATTCAAAAAGTCAAGAACATACCATTCTGCGTGATTCTATATTTCCTGGCTTGATTGAAAATCTTTCAAGAAACATACATGCATCTTATCCTCAAAAAATATTTGAAACTGGAAGTATTTTCAATTTAGATAATCCAATATCTGAAAAAACTAATCTTGCTGTTATCAGTGCTCATAAAGATGCAAATTTTACTGAAATTAAATCTGTATTACAAACTGCATTAAAAATTGGATTTGGAATTCAAATTAAAACTAAAACTGCAATTAATCCTAGTTTTAAAAATGGTCACTGTGCTAATGTTATTTTTAATAAAAATATCATTGGAATTATTGGTGAAATTGATTCTAAAATTGTTGATAATTATAAAATTCGTGTACCTGTAGTTGGATTTGAAATTTCACTTTCTGATTCTATTCTTAAATCAATTTAGATGCTAATTAACAAATTATTTTTATTAGTCATTTTCATATTTTCAATGCTTTTTAGTAGGATGTCTAATATGAAAAAACGCCCAAGAGCAGCCACACAAACGGAATAGGATGACGCTGATCGTAATCGATACCAATGATTTCTAATTCACCCAGGTGTGGTACATTATGGGCAACCCCGGTTTCAGAACGTAATGAGGCGTATGGCTATGTCCAATGAAATTTTGCGAGTCAGAACCGGGGAACATTTAATCAATTCAAAAACCATTAAACGTTAGTCATAAGCAAAATATCCTAATGGTAAACTATTGGTTAGCAAAACAAGAACCTAGTGGGCCTAGAGGATATAATTTTGAACAACTAAAAAAAGACAAGACAACTGTTTGGGATGGTGTTCATAATAATCTAGCACTAAAACATATGAGAGAAATGAAATCTAACGATTTGGTTTTGTTTTACCATACTGGTAAAGAAAGACAAGCAGTAGGAATAATGCAAATTACTTCAAAGCCTTATCCAAATCCAAAAGAGGACGTTGAACGTTTTATTGTAGTTGATGTAAAATATAAAAAAACTCTAAAACGACCTGTAACATTAACTGAAATAAAAAATAATAAAAAATTTAAGGACTGGGAACTTGTTAGAATTTCACGATTATCCGTAATGCCTGTACCTAAATCTATTTGGGATGAAATTTTAAAAATTTCTCAAGACTAATTGTAATCGGTTTATTGATATAGTAGAATTATCTTATTATTGTATGGCAACAGCTTATGTTTTAATAAACTGTGAACTAGGTTCTGAGGAAGCTATTATTCAGCAACTAAAGGGCTTAGACGGTGTTAAGGAAGTTCATGGAACTTTTGGTGCATACGATATTTTGGCCAAGATCGAATCTGATACAGTCGAAAAACTACGAGAAACAATTACGTGGAAAATTAGAAAAATTGAAAAGATTCGCTCTACTTTGACCCTTATGGGTATCGAAGGTCAAACATAGATTCTTTTTTTTAATTATGCTTTTACATTTTATTTTTGTTGTAAAAGAAGAAGATCTCGAGAAAAAAAAAAATGAATTTGAATATGTCAAAAAAATGGCTCAATTTTACAAAGTATGGATTAATGAAAATTTTGGAATAGACTATGAAATTAAATGCGATGAATTAATTACAAAACCTAGAAGTATTTTTCAGAAACTTGATACTCATACCCTTGTACGTGATCATGAACAACGAGGAAAAGACACTTATCATTTTTACTTAACTCATTTTAAACCTCTGTGGACTGATTGCACCTGTGAAGGATATCATGCAGAAAATTTTGGAATGATATTTTGGCAATCCCCTAAAGAATCACCTGATATTTTATTTTTAGCAGAAAAAAATTGCACTACTGTTTCACATGAAATTATTCATGAAATGTTGAGACTTAAAGGAAATAGAAAATACATTCATGAAGTTCATGATGTTTGGACAAAACATTTCTATGATCAATTGGAATTTCAACAATACGGCGAAAACTTTCAAAACACTGATGGCAAACCTATGTTTCTAACTATGGATATTAGTAAATTCAAAAATTAATTTTTTTATAATACTAGCACTTTGTAACTGAATAAATATTATTTTCAAAGTTTGCTATTTTAAAATCTAATTTATTTTCAGGATCATTGTCTCTTGATTTACTTAATGCTGCAAGATCTTCTAGCGCTTCTTTTCTAAAACCTACTGATGAGCCATACACTGCATCTGTTAGCATTGTTCCGTGATCTCCTTTTTTAATATCATCTACCATTTCATAAAATCTGTCTGTTTCTTTTTTATTAACTGGATTTCCTGTTGCTTTGTTATGTGCTAATGAAATATACATTCCATTATTTTTTACTGCAACGAGAACTTTATGATCTTTACCTGTGGCACCTGGTATGGTCTCATTTACTAATACTTCACATTTATGATACATACTTGAAACATATGCAAAAAATCTATACTGCGCATACTTGCCTGCACTATCTTCTTCACAACCTACAAAGACTTTATGCAATAAATGTAAAGCATCATCATTCATACTTTGTAATCTGTCATCAATTCTACCTCTCTCAAGTAATTCTGATTTACATTCTTTAGCAATCAGAACTAAAATAAAATCCGGTAAATTATAATTTTTAAGAGCTGCAACAAATGAACCTGCTTGTGACATTCCAAATTTTGGAAATCCCTTATTGACCATTATTCTAATACCTCTTTAAATAATTTTGAATTAATTGACAACGCACTGTTAAGCTGGAGTTAGCTTATAATTGTTGAGCATTAATCTGCACATTTTGATATTTTTTTCCATTTTTAAATTGTAAATATTAAATTCAGGGAGAATTTTCTACATATCATGGAAATTGCTACTAGTCCTGAACTTGTTTCTAATGTTTATCTAAAATTAAAACAAAATATTGTAAAATTTAGAAATGTTGTGGGACGACCTCTTACACTTACTGAAAAGATTCTATCTGGACATTTTAATGAAATCAACGAACAAAATTTTACAGGCGGAAAAGATTATGTTTTTCTTAAACCTGACAGAGTTGCTTTACAAGATGTTACTGGACAAATGGTGATGCTTCAATTCATGCAAGCTGAATTAAAACAAACATCCTTGCCAACCACGGTTCATTGTGATCACTTAATCCGTGCAGAAGTTCAAGGTGATGTTGACATGAAAGTTTCATTAAATGAAAATAGTGAAGTCTTTAAATTTTTACAATCTGCATGTGCAAAATACGGATGTGGATTTTGGAAACCAGGTGCAGGAATTATACATCAAGTGGTTTTAGAAAACTATGCATTTCCTGGTGGATTAATGATTGGAACTGATTCACATACTCCTAATGCTGGCGGTCTTGGAATGATAGCAATAGGTGTTGGGGGTTTAGACGCTGCAGAAACCATGGCCGGATTACCTTGGGAATTACTTTATCCAAAAAGAGTGGGTATAAAATTAACTGGTAAACTTGACGGTTGGACCGCACCTAAAGATATTATTTTAAAAGTTGCTGAAGAACTAACTGTTTCTGGTGGAACAAATGCCATTGTTGAATATTTTGGTCCTGGCACTGAATCTATTAGTTGTACTGGTAAAGCTACTATCACAAACATGGGTGCAGAAATTGGGGCGACTTGTTCTATATTTCCTTATGATGAAAGAATGGAAACTTATCTAAAATATACTGACAGAAAAGAAATTGCAGAACTTGCAAATCAAAATAAAGAATTACTAATTGCAGATCCTGAAGTTGAATCTAATCCCGAAAAATTCTTTGATAAAGTAATTGAAATTAATTTATCCACTTTAGAGCCTCATATTGCTGGACCTCATACTCCTGACTTAGCAAGATCTATCTCTAACCTTGCTGATGATGTTACTTCTAATGATTATGTAGATCCGATATCTGTTGCATTAATTGGAAGTTGTACTAATTCTTCGTATGAAGATATGTCTAGAGCAGCTAGTTTAGCTGAACAAGCAAAATCTAAAGGAATTAAATCTAAAATCCCACTTCTTGTAACTCCTGGGTCTGAACAAATTAGAGGTACCATTGAACGAGATGGACAAATGGATTCTCTAAAAGATATTGGAGCAACTGTTTTGGCAAATGCTTGTGGTCCATGTATTGGTCAGTGGAATAGACCTGAATTAGAAAAAAATGAAAAAAATTCTATTATAACTACATTCAACAGAAATTTTCCTGGACGAAATGATGGGCAAAGAACAACTCTGAATTTCATTGGTAGTCCTGAAATGATTATTGCACTAGCATTGGGTGGTAGATTATCTTTTAATCCTATGAAAGATTATCTTACTGCATCTGATGGAAGTAAATTTAAACTAGAACCTCCAAAAATTGCACCCGAAGTTCCTGAGGATGGATTTATGATACCTGAAGGTATTTTTGTTGAACCACCTGCTGATTCAAATAATGTTGAAGTGATTATTGATCCTAATAGTAAACGGTTACAACGTTTAGAACCATTTAACAAATGGAGTGGTGATGACTATGTTGAACTTCCAATAATGGTTAAGGCAAAAGGAAAGTGTACTACTGATCATATCTCTCCTGCTGGTGCATGGCTATCTCTTAGAGGCCATTTGGATAATCTTAGTGATAACATGTTGTTAGGTGCTGTTAATGCTTTTAATGATGAAGTCGGAAATGGAAAAAATATTTTAAATAATTTGGTTGAACCTTTTTCAAAAATTGCTAGACAGTATAAACAACAAAAAATGAACTGGGTAATTATTGGAGATAATAATTATGGTGAAGGAAGTAGCAGAGAACATGCTGCTATGACGCCTCGTTATTTGGGATGTGTTGCAGTTATAACAAAAAGTTTAGCAAGAATTCATGAAACAAATTTGAAAAAGCAAGGTGTCTTAGCATTGACTTTTAATGAACCAAATGATTATGAAAAAATTTGTGAAGATGATAAAATCAGTTTAATTGATTTAGATAATTTAAAACCCGAAAAACAAGTTACTTGTATTATTACTCATAATGATGGAAATAAAGAAGAAATTCTACTAAATCATTCTTATAATAAATTACAAATTGAATGGTTCAGACAGGGTTCTGCATTAAACGTTCTAAGCAACAAAAAATAATATTCTAAGTGGGCCCGATCGGATTTGAACCGACGATCGATGGTTTTGGAGACCATCGCCCTACCAGGCTAGGCTACGAACCCACAAGAATCGAAACAATTTGCTTGAATTTTAACTTATTTTTAACCAAGATTTATTTGCAATAATCACTAATCTCGTATTGTAGTGTAATATGGCCAAACCAATTTTCTTTCTATTAGGAGCGATTCCAGTAATTGCTGCAATATTACTTGCACTTCCACTCGTAACAAAAAATGAAATTCCTATATCTGCAGCAAATTCTTTTGATAAAATTGAAATTGAATACACTAAACATCAATTAAAAAAAATATCTAATGGAATTGCTGAGAGAACTGGTTCACAAAAAACTGAAATTCTTTTAATAAAAAACGATGGAGAAATAAAATACACTATAACTGAAAAAGGATATCCTCAACCTGAGATTGAATCAAAAATAGATGAAAAAACATTGAATAAAATTAAAGCTCTGATAAAAGAAACAGGTTTTATTGCAATAGATCCTAATTCTTTTTCAGTTTTAGATGATGTAAAAGATTACCAAAAATCTTCAGTTAAAATTACTCTTAACGGACGTGTTAATCAAATTCATTGGCCAGAATCCAATGCGACATCGGATTTTATCCCACCCATAATTACCATGGTAGAATCTGAATTAGATAAAATAATGTCTGAAATTAGTGAATAGGTACAAATAGCCTTGAGGAAAAATTAGAGTATGTTACCACTGTCTGGTGAACGAATTGATGCTAAAGGAATACTTTCTGAAAAATTAGATTCTCTTGATACGATACGTGGTTCAAGTAGATTGAAGCGTGGGTTTGCTCAAATGCAAAAAAATGGTGTTGTAATGGATGTCACAAATGTTGAACAAGCACTAATCGCACAAGAAGCTGGTGCAGTTTCTGTTATGGTTTTAGATAAACTTCCATCTGAAGTTAGAAAAGCTGGTGGAGTTGCACGTACTGCAAGTATAAAGATTATTGAAGAAATTATGGATTCTGTTACCATTCCTGTAATGGCTAAATGTAGAATTGGACATGTCAGTGAAGCATTGGTATTGCAAGAAACTGATGTTGACATGATTGATGAATCTGAAGTTTTGACTCCTGCAGATGAGTTACGTCATATTTGGAAATGGGATCTTACAACACCTGTTGTTAATGGTGCAAGGTCTTTGGCTGAAGCTTTGAGACGAATTGAGGAAGGTGCATCAATGATAAGAACAAAGGGTGAACCTGGAACTGGAAATGTTGCAGAAGCTATTACCCATATTAAAAAAGTTAATGATGAATTAAGAACAATAAAATCAATTTATGATTCTGGTGATAATCAAGATTTAGTACGCATATCTAGAGAATTCAAAGTGTCATATGATATTGTAGAACAAACAGCAAAACTTGGAAGATTACCTGTTGTAAATTTTGCAGCAGGTGGAATTGCAACTCCTGCAGATGCAGCATATTTGATGTCACTTGGATGTGATGGTATCTTTGTTGGTTCTGGAATTTTTAGTGCTGATGATGCGCAACAAAGAGCAAATGCAATTGTTTTAGCAACTACTTTTTGGAATGAATCTGATAAAGTTAAGGAAGCACAGGAGATGATTGATGAAAGACAATCTATCCATGGTTTAGATGTTAAAACATTAGATTTGCGTATGCAAGATAGAGGTGGTTCAGCATGAGTCTTACTTTTGGTGTTCTATCCATACAAGGTGATGTTCTTGAAAATATTTTATCTGTAAAGGCCGCAATTGAAGCATTAGATGTTGATGCTACTGTTACTGCTGTTAGAACTCCTGATGAAATTTCTAAAGTAGATGCTCTTGTAATTCCAGGTGGTGAGAGTACCACCATCGGACAACTCTCCAAGTTTAATGGTTCACTAAAGATTTTAAAAGAAAAAATTGAACAGGGTATGCCTGTATTGGGAATATGTGCAGGAATGGTGTTACTGTCTAACAACGCCAACGATAAAGTTGTAGGAAAGATTGATCAACCTCTTCTAAATATTTTAGATATTAAATTAGAACGAAATTCTTTTGGACGACAACGAGAATCTTTTGAGTCTGATATTTCGCTAGATTCTATTGGTATTCCAAAATTCAATGGCGTATTCATAAGAGCTCCATCAATTTCTGATGTTGGTTCTGATGTGGAAGTTTTATCTAAATTTAATGAAAAAATTATTGCTGTAAAAAAGAATAATGTAATTGGCGTTGCATTTCATCCTGAATTAACTACTGATATTTCACTTCACAAATATTTTGTAAATCTTACAAATACTGTAAAAAATTAATATTATTGAAATAATTGATTTAATTTCTATGTGATTGGCACTAGTTTATCTATTTATTACTAATTAAATATCATAAAAGCTAAATTTTATCATGACAGAACAAACTACAACAGGCTCTATCGCACCATATTTTGAACAATTTTTTCAACAGATCAAAGATGTTCATCCAAAAATTGATGCAGAACTCCTAGTCAGAATTATGCTGTTTGAGATAAATTTGAAAAAATTTGTTGGTCCAGATATTCCACATGTTCATCTTGATGTAACTTATGAAAAAGGTGTAGACCTTCACATAAAACAAGAAGAAGCTCGAGATAAATTTCCAATTGAAATCACTACTAACAAGTGGGGTGATGGGGTTATCTTTTCAGGGTTAATGGGAATAAGACATATTGAAAAAGTCTGCGCAGATCCACAAATTGTTAAAGTCACTGGTACTGCAACCCCAAGACATAACTAATTTTTATTTTTTATAATATTTTTTTATTTTTTATAATATTTTTTTATTTATGATTCCTATTTAGAAAAATTAATTTCAATTCGCATTGTATCGTTGATAATTTTTATAACTTTTTCAATTATTTTTGAATCCATTGAGAAAAACCCTCTAAATTTATCATTTCCCAAATCTTCAACAACTAAACCAAATGGTCCATTTGGTCCTTTTGTAACTACAATCCACATTTTTTCAATATTTGTACCTAAACAACTTAGAATCTCTGCTGTAGCTGGAACTGAATCTGGTGGAATTAAAAATGGATCATCAAAACCCCCAATTACCCATGCATGGGGAATTTTTTTCAAAATATCTGTGTATCTTTTTTGTACGTATTTGTACAGTGTTTCAGTTTCAAATGTTGCTAGTAGTGGTACATAATTTTTTACTGCATATGCTTCAATATCCATGCTTAATCTATAGAGATCCTCTCTTTTTGCTTCAAAATTAACAAATTCAGCCTTTCTAAAGTCCTCTAATGTTGATAATCCTGAATCCGTAGTGACATCCTTTAGATTGCCTTTTGGTAACTCTGGACACTGAATTTTTAATTCTTCTATGAAACTTTTGTATTGTTTACTCAATAATAAAAAAATCTTTTTCTTCTATTTCAATATTAATATCACATATGTCTAGTGCCAATTTAATTTACAATGATAATTTAATCTAATAAATTATGCATTGATTTTAAATCTTTTTCAAATGGTTTTAGTATTTCTGGAATTTCTATTTCAATTGAATCCTTCAATGATAAATTTTGAGATTTTTTTTCATTCCAAACTTTGGAATTAAATTCAGCTATTTGTTTAGTAATTTCTGTTTGTTCATCTATGTTTTCAACATCAACTTGTTTTTCTTTATGTATACTTTCATTTGAATATAATATTTTCCAAAGATGCTCTGTGATGAATGGTGTAATTGGAGCTAATAATTTTAAAATTGTTGACAAGGTTTTGTGAAGTGTAAATATTGCGCCATCTCTTTCTTCATCTGAAAAATTGATTCCATATGCTCTTGCTTTAACCATTTCAATATAATGTGCTGCAAATACATTCCAGGTAAATTCTCTAATTGCAATTGCAGGAATAAAGAAATTATACTCTTCATAGCCTTTCTTACATTCTTTTACTAATTTATCCAATTCAGATAAAATCCATTTATCTGAAGGATTTGTAATCCCTGAGTCAATTACTGGAAAACTAGATAAAAATCTGGATACATTCCATAATTTACTTAAAAATTTTCTAGTTGATTCAATTTTTTGTTCATTACATCTAAAGTCATAACCGTGATTAATCTCACTTGCACTCCAAAATCTAAAAGTATCTGCACCTAATTTTTCAATTACTGGTAATGGATCTATTGCATTTCCTTTGCTTTTACTCATTTTCATTCCTTTTTCATCTAAACCATATCCCATTACCCAAGCCTCAGACCATGGTTTTTCCCCCGTTAATTCTTCACATCTCAATAATGTGTAGTATAGCCATGTTCTCACAATGTCTTTGGCTTGCGGTCTAATTGATGCAGGATAAACTTTTTTGAAAAATTCCTCATCTTTCCCAAATTTACTAATGAAAAGTGGTGATACGCTGGAATCCATCCAAGTGTCAAATGTTCTTTCTTCACCGATAAACTCTGTAGATTTACATTTTGTACAATTTGCTATCGGACATTTTTGTTTCCAAGGTCTATAGTATTTTCCTGGTTCTGGAACGTGTGGCTCTGAACACTTTTTACAATACCAAATTGGAATTTCAGTACCGTAAAACCTTCTTCTTGAAATTGGCCAATCGATATTAATGGATTCTAACCAATTCATTAAAATTTGCTTATGCATTGTAGGGTGAAATGTTAATTCTTCTCCTATTTTTTTCATTTTTTCAACTTTTTCTTTTTGTTTAACATAGTATTCTTCCATTGGTATGATTTCAATTGGAGCTTTACTTCTTTCTGAAATTGGAGTTCTATGAACGATGTCTTCAATTTTTTCAACAAATCCTCTAGCCTCTAAATCTTCTATGATTTTTGTTCTTGCTTGTTTTGGTTTCAAGCCCGCATATTCACCTGCAACTTCTGTCATTCTTCCATTTAGTCCAATTGCAATTATTTCCTCTAATTGTAATTCTCTAAATAACGCAACATCATTTTGATCACCATAACTACATACCATTACTGCTCCTGAGCCAAATTCTTGTTTAGCTGAATTATGGGTTGTTAACTCTACTTCTGCATTGGTAATCGGAACAATTACTTTTTTGCCGATATACTTTGAGTATCTCTCATCTTCTGGATTTACAATAATTGTTCTACATGCACAAAGTAACTCCGGTCTTGTACTTGCAATGATTATTTCCTGATCTGTATCTTTTATTTTAAATTTCATGTAAACTAATTTAGTTTGTATGTCTTCATGGATTATTTCTGCATCTGCAATGGTAGTTCCTGAAATCCAATCATAGTTGTTGGGTCTATTTGCAAGGTACACTTGACCTTTTTTCCATAAGTCGATGAATGTTGATTGCGTTAGTGTCCTATATTCTTCAGAATCTGTTCTATAGTAATTTGCAAAATCGCCACTAATTCCCAAACTTTTCATAATTAGAATCATTTCTGCTTCTAAATCGTCTAAAGCATTTTCACATAGACCTAAAAATTCATTCCTGTCTGTTTCTCTCATTCTAATTTTGTGCTTTTTTTCTGTATACAGCTCTACTGGTAATCCGTTTCTGTCTATGCCTATTGGAAAATATACGTTTTTTCCAGCCATTCTTGCAGTACGTGCAATCATATCTATTTGTGAGTAATGTGCTGCTGCACCTATGTGCCATGGTCTACCTGATGGATATGGTGGAGGAGTATCTATTGTAAAGTTATTTTCTTTAGGTGTGAAATCATAAATTTTGTCTTCCTCCCATTGTTTTAGAATATTTTTTTCTAATTCTGGATTCCATGCTTTTTCTGATATTTTTGGTTCCATTTTTTTTATCTTTCAATGTTGGAAATTATGTGAGATCCTTTGTTGTATCCTTCATAAATGTAAACTCCTACTGCTTCTACATTTGCTGGCATTTTTGGAACTAATAATTTTATAATTTCACTTGATAAATTTTCAACTGTAGCTTCTCCTTCTAAAAGATATGTTGTATCTTTTGGAACTTGCAAATCAAACATTCCTTTTGGTCCTTCAAAATTAATTTCATAATGAGAGTCATCCTCTTTTTTTAGATATTTTCTATTGATGAAAAATTTATGATCAAATTCATTAACGACTTCTTTAATAATTTTTTTTGCTATTCCAAAATCTACAAGTAAATTATTTTTCATTTGACCCACTAATTCTACCATAACTGATGATGTATGTCCGTGTAGAATTGAACATTTTTCAACTAATGGAAGTATGTGTGCATAATCAAATGAAAATGATGCATCTTCTAAAAATATGGATCCAGTTTGGGGTGTTTTATCATAAAATACGATGTCTTGTAATTCTTTAATCTGTGCAACATATTTTGCATGTCCAATTGCCATGATCTTTTGTTCAGGAAAATCTTCCTTGGCCTGCTTATATTTTTCAATATCTTTGTCGTTATCAATTACTTCGATTAACCCTTTTTCCGTTTTAAAATCAATTTTTACTTTAGTTCCATTTTTTAGTGTAATTTCATGATTGTACTCGTAATCATTTTCTAAAAATGTGAGCATTTGTGCCACTGTTAATTCTGTTCTTGTTTTTAGTAAATTTCCCTTTTTGTCTATATACTTAAAATCTGAATCTAAAATTGTAGGGCTTGTAGTCATGTGACATTTTTTGATTATGGATATAATATAAATTCTGTAATAATCTGAATGAATATAATTTTTTTAGACTAAACTAACGTATTTAAAATTCTAGCAAGGTTGACATCATTTTTTGTAATTCCTCCTGCATCATGTGTTGTTAATTCTACTGTGATTCTATTATACACATTAAACCATTCTGGGTGATGATTCATTTTTTCAATTTCCATAGCTGCTCTGGTCATAAAACCAAATGCTTGATTGAAATTATCAAATTTAAATTCCTTGTGTAGTTTATCATTTTTTACACTCCATTCTGATAATTGTTTCAATTCTTCTTCTATTTCTAATTCTGATAATCTCATCATATTGTATTATTTTTATTGTTAGATTAAAACATTGATGAATTGTATATTTTCCTAATTTATTAATAATTTTACCATAGTTTCCCTTGCATTTCTAAAATTAATTTTATATCTTTTGAAATTGTATCTATTGTATCCAAATCATAATTTGCATTTCTAAAATTTATCGATGTAAATGTTGCACCCTCAAAATTTGTATGTCTTAAATTTACCCCACTTAGATTGGTATTTTTTATTTCTGAATTTCTTAAATCTGCATAAAATAAATCTGCCCCACTAACGTTTGCATTTGTAAGATCAACCCCATACAAGTCAGTATCCCAAAGTTTGGCATTTGAAAGATTTACATTTTGTAAATCTGCTCCTCTTAATTTTACATTAAATAATATTGTGTCACTTAAATCTGCCCCCGTTAAATCTGCCCCACTCAAATTTGCGTTATGCACATCTCTATTTTTAAGATCAACCCCACTTAGATTGGTATTTGATAAATTTCTTCCAATCAATTCTTCATATTCAAAATTAACTTTTGAAAAATTTCTTTTTTTAAAAATATCTTTTGGTTCCATTTTATTTTCCAATAAAATATTTCGTTATTACTGTGTTTATGACTATTTTCTCTGTATTGCACATAGTTTATGGAAATATATGTAAAATTAATTCTATTCTTTAATGTGAGTGATATGGATTTCTTGAATCAAACATTGTTAAAAAATATTAAAAATTCTATTTCTGATATAGTACCAAAAAAGAAAATAGGTGTTGCTTTTTCTGGAGGCGTTGATAGTACATTAGTTTCAAAAATTTGTTCAGATATGGGCTTTGATGTTGTTTTGCTTACTATTGGGTTTTCTGAATCTCATGATATTTTATTTTCTAAAGAAGTTAATGAACTTCTCAAATACCCTCATCATATTTTGGAAATTGATAGTGAAACATTTCCTACAATCAGTTCTAATATTCGTAATGTGATTGACACTGATAATTTATCTTGGAATGAAAACTGTATTGCTTTTCATTATGTATCTAAACTTGCAAAAAGTTTGAATCTTGATACTGTGATTACTGGTAATGGTATTGATGAATTATTTTGTGGATACAATGTATACCGTGAAGCTTTTTCTGGAGGTGAAGTTAGAATTAATGAGGTTATGGAATTGAAATTAGATAATGAATTAAAAATGATGAAGGCTGTAAATCTGGTTGCTTCAGAATTTAATGTAAAAATTCTACAACCTTTGCTATCTGCATCTTTCATAGAGTATGCAAAAACTGTTCCTATTTCTGAAAAAATCCACAGTTCTGATGATCTATTTCGTAAACATATCATACGTAAATTAGCTACTGACGTTGGTGTTCCAGAAATTTCTTGCAGTAAAAGAAAAAAAGCATTGCAATATGGCTCTAAAATTCATAAATCTTTAGTAAAAATTAGATAAATTTTTTTATTGTTTTCTGAACTGATTTTTCAACATTACTGATGATTTTAGGTGATGCCCCCAGATGTTTTTCTGGTGCAAAAATTGAATCTATTTCATTATTTGTTAATTTTGAAGAGAATGCTTTATCGTTTTTAATTGCATCTTTGTAAAACATTCCTTTGTCATTTGCTTCAAATGCAACTCTTTGCACATCCCTATAGGCTACAAATCTTGGAATGCCTTTTTTGATTAGTGCCTCTAAAACAAATTCTGCAAATATTTGTCCTTTTGTGATGTAAAGGTTGTCTACAATTCTTTTTTCATTTACCATTAAGTTTGATATAATTCTGGTCATTGTTTCTAACATTTCATCAACTAAAATTGAAACTGTTGGAATTACAAATCTTTCATTAGCTGAATTTGAAAGATCTCTTTCATGCCATAGTGGAATATTTTCAAATGCAACTGCAACTTGACTTCTTACTAATTTAGATAATGATGATACTCGCTCACTCTTTATTGGATTTCTTTTAACTGGAACTGCACTACTTCCCATTTGGCCTTTTTTGAATTGCTCTGCAACTTCGCCAATTTCAGTTCTTTGTAAATTTCTAATTTCTATTGCTATTTTTTCTAATGTTGTACCAATTAATGCTAATTGAAATACGTATTCAGCATATCTTTCTCTAGGGACAACTTGTGTTGTAACTTCTGCTGGAAATAATTTTAATCTTTTTGCAGCTCTTTTTTGTACTTCTAGTGCCTCTGCACCCATTAAAGAACCAGTTCCGACAACTCCTAATGTTTTACAAATTAAAATTCTTTTTTTAATTTCTTCAATTCGCTCTACATGCTTTGCCATTTCTGCAGCCCAGTTTGCAAATTTTAATCCAAATGAAATAATGCTGGCGTGTTGTCCGTGTGTTCTACCTACTGCTGGTATCTTTGCATATTTTGTAGATTTTTTTGCAAGAATTGATGCCATTTTAGCAACTTTAGGTTCAATGATTTGCAATACATCTCTCATTTGCATCGAATTACTTGTATCAACTAAATCATTACTTGTAAGACCATAATGGATCCAAGGTCTTGAACTCTTCGAACATTTTTCACTAAGTGATTCTACTAATGCTGCTGTATCGTGATCACTTTTTGCTTCTAATTGTTTAATTCTTTTTGCAGTGATTTTTCCTGACATTGCAGCTCTGTGAATTTCTTTACCTATGCTTTTTGAAATAATTCCTATTTCACTTTGGGCGATGGCAGCGGCTCCTTCAATTTCTAACTGATAATCAATTTTCTTTTGTTCACTAAAAATTTCCATCATTTCTTTGGTACCATAACGACCATTATCAATAGGTAAAATTGCCAACATTTTGATATCTGTATATTAGAAAATAAATCTACTTGTTTTTCTATCTATTTTTGCGATCATTATACGATTGATCTCTATTACTGGGTGTGTTTTTTGATTGAAATTTTTAAATTATTTTTCTTTTATTCCTGTATCTGATAATACCCATTCTAGTGCTTTCAAATAACCTTGTTTGAAATTTTTTTCATCAATTGCCCAATCTGGATTTGCTCTTAATTCGGCAAGTAATTGATTTGCTTTTTGTGTAATTATTGCTTTATCTAACATATTTTCAACTAAATTCTTCTTGATTTAAAATTATTCTTAGAATACCTATGATGATTTAAATTGGATTGAAAGAAAATCCTACCAATACTTATGTCATCAAGCATGCCAAAAAAAATTGGAGAAAACCAATATCAAATAGACGCTGATCCAAGTCTTGGAATGAAAGTTCCTGTGAGGATTTATGCCGATGAACCATTATTACAAAAAATGCTATCTGATAGAACTATCATGCAGGCTCGAAACGTTGCTTCTATTCCTGGTATTGTTAGCCATAGTGTTGTTTTACCTGATGGCCATGAGGGATATGGTTTTCCTGTAGGTGGAGTTGCAGCTATGGATGCTGAAGAAGGAATGATTAGTCCAGGTGGTGTTGGTTATGATATTAATTGTGGAGTAAGATTACTCCGTTCAAATTTAACTGAACAAACAGTTCGTTCAAAATTAAAAGATTTAGTTAATGATTTGTTTAGTTCCATTCCTTCTGGAGTTGGCTCTAAAGGTGCAGTTCGACTTACTAATTCAGAACTTGATGAAGTTTTAGTAAATGGTGTTAATTGGGCAATTGATCATGGATATGGTTCATCAGATGATTCTGATGTTTGTGAAGAAAATGGTAAAATACCTGGTGCTGATCCAAACAAAGTTTCTGACAAAGCAAGAAAAAGAGGAGCGCCTCAACTTGGAAGTCTTGGTTCTGGAAATCATTTTCTTGAAATTCAAAAAGTTGCAGAAATACATGATGAAGAAGCTGCAAATAGAATGGGAATTAAAGAAGGAACAATTACAGTTTTAATTCATTGTGGGTCTAGAGGATTTGGCCATCAAGTTTGCAGTGATTATCTTCGAGTTGCAGAACAGGCTATGGAAAAATATAATATCCATTTACCTGATAGAGAACTTGCATGTGTTCCAAATAATTCCGAAGAGGGTGAATCTTATAGAAAAGCAATGTTTGCAGCATTAAATTATGCATGGAGTAATAGACAAATGATTACTCATTGGACTCGAAAATCTTTTGAACGTGTGTTTAATCAAACAGAATCTGATCTTGATATGAAATTAGTTTATGATGTTGCACATAATATTGCAAAGGTGGAGAAGCATAAGGTTGGTGGCGAAGAACGAAAATTAGTTGTTCATAGGAAAGGTGCAACTAGAGCATTTCCGTCAAATCGTGATGAAATCCCATCCAGATACCGAGATTTGGGTCAACCTGTTTTAGTTCCTGGTTCCATGGGTACCTCAAGTTGGATTTTACTTGGAAAACCTAATTCTATGGATTTGAGTTTTGGTTCTACTGCTCACGGTGCTGGAAGAACTATGTCTAGATCAAAGGCTAGACGAAATTATACTGAGGATTATGTAAAAAAATCTCTTAATGATAAAGGAATATTCATCAAAGCCTTGACTCGAGATGGAGTTGTAGAAGAGACACCTGAGGCTTACAAGGACGTTGATGCTGTAGTTAATGTTTCACATAATTTGGGAATTGCTAGCAAAGTTGCAAAATTAGTACCTATAGGAGTGATTAAAGGTTGAGTGAAGATGATTCTGAACTTCAAAGGTTACAGGCTAAACGCTTAGCTGAAATGCAAAAAAATATTTCTTCACGAGAAACTGTTGAAAATACTGTTGAAGACACTGTTGAACCAACTAAAGAAAAAATTGTTAATCCTAGAGATGTATTGATTAAACAACTGGGGTTTAGGGGCCTGGAAGTTTTAACAAATGCTGAATCTCAATTTCCAAATGAAACTAAAACTGTAATTGATAAATTACATGAATTAATTACCACTGGTGAAATTACTGAAGTTCTTGATGGCGGTAAACTATTAGGACTATTTCGTTCAATTGGATTAAGTGTACGGATGGATACAAAAATTAACATTCAACAAGATGGAAAATTTGTATCTTTAACTGACAAGCTTAGCAATGCATCTAATGATGACGATGATGTATAATGAACATTACTTTAGAGATTGGAACTAAAAATTATCTTGATGATTTACTCTGCATAAAAAAACATCTTTCTCATATGGAGAGTCTTTTGAATTGCTATGCAAGTTATACTCTTAGTCAACCCTCTTCAAAATTTGGTTGGACTTTTTTCAAATTAGAATTTAAATCCAATTTTCAAATTAGTATTTCTGAAAAATTTTCTGATATTCTTGTAAAATATCAATTAGATGATGAAGCAGGAAAATTTACCAAATTTATGAGTGATTACTTTGTTGCACGAGGTTGTAATGTGAAAATAAATCCAGTTAACTAGACTCTTCTTCCTCGTTTTCCACCTTTCTTTCTAGTGGTGTCATGAGGGATAGGTGTTACATCATCAATTCTTCCAATTTTAAATCCACCTCTTGCTAATGCTCTGATGGCTGCTTGTGCACCTGGGCCTGGAACTCTTGAACCAACTCCTCCAACTGCACGAACTCTAATGTGAAATCCTGTGAATCCTTTTGTTCTTGTAGCTTCTACTACTGCATTTGCAGCTTTCATTGCAGCAAATGGTGATGATTCGTATCTATCTGCAGTAACATGAATTCCACCAGAACTGATAGAAACTGTTTCAGCACCTGTAAGATCTGTCATGTGAATAATTGTATTATTGAAAGTACTGAAAATATGTGCAATTCCCCATTTCTCTGGGCCTTCTTTTTTAGTTTCTGGTTGATTTTTTGTCTCTACTACTGCTTCAGTTTCTTGATCCTCTACTACTGCCTCAGTTTTCTCTACTGGTGCTTCTACTGGGGCTTCAATTTCTGACAATGCATACCACATCTTAAAGGGTTTAAAAAACATTGATTTTTTAAAATTGTTTTAATTTGGTCACTTGGGTTAAAATTCTTCATTATTGATATAGTTGAATTTCATAAATAACTTTGATGGCTTCAATTATTTTATTGGCAATTGTAGTTGCTGTTGCTACTGCATTATTGGGTTCTGTATTGATTCAATCTTTAACTCCGATCAGCAATGTAATTTTATCTCCAGTAGAAAAAAAATGCCAAGAAATTGCCAATGAGGGATACAAAATCCATACACTTTACCCTACCTCTAATCCCGATGAACTTCTTGAAAATGATATGAAAAGATTATTGTATATTGATGATTTATGGATGAAAGAATGCGTCTCTATTTTACCTGCTGAATCTATTTTTAATATTATAAATAATGTCGACAGAAATTTTTCTTACGGGGAATAATTATTTAAAATGTTTCCAACCCAAATCTTTCACAATGGTACTTTTATTGCTATTTTTTAAAAAAACTCCTTTACCTGATGTAACATAACCAATTTCTATAACTGGAGTTTTTAGTAATTTTGCATTTTTAATTATATTTTTTCTATATTTTACAGGTACTGTAAATGCAAATTCATATTCTTCACCTCCGTTAAATATTATTGAATTTAGATTAAGATTCTTCTTCTTCACATAACTTTCTAAATCTTTGTTTGAAGGCATTTTGTTAACAATAAATTTTTTTCCACTTTGTTTTGCCATTTCATTTAATGTAGTTGATAACCCATCACTAGAATCCATTGACGATGAAAAATATTTTTTATTTTTTAATCCAAAACTAAGTTTTGGTTTTGGATTTATTACTGATTTGATAGATTTTTTAACAAAATTATTTTCTTCTTTCTTATTATTCATCAATATGTTCAGTCCTATGGATGTGTATCCAAATGGACCTGTAACAAATATCAAATCTTCCTCGTTTGATCCTTTTCTAGTAACTATGTTCTTTGAATTTCCAAAAATGCATACATTAAACACAATTTCTTTACCTGCATTAGTATCCCCGCCAATTATTGAAATTCCGTATTCCTTACATGCTTTTTTAAACCCATTTACAATATTATCAATTTTTACACGTGAAATTGTTTTTGGTAAATTTATTGAAATAATTCCATATTCTGGTTTTACTCCTTTTGCAGCAAAATCACTCACACAAGCAATTACACTTTTTCTTGCAGCATCTGACAATTTCATTTTTTTGGGAATGTCTGTACTTTCTACCATTGTATCCATTTTTGCAATAATCTTGGTTTTTCCTAAGGTAAATGTCTCTACATCTTCTGAAATAAATTTTTTATTTCCTAATTTTGTTTGAAAAATTTTAATTATTTTATCCTCACTTAATTTTGTCATATCTTTCTTTTACCATTTCTTTTATATTGTTAATTATAATTTTACATTTCTCTTCATTATTTGATTCTGCTGAAATCCTTATGATGTCTTCTGTGTTTGATTTTCTAATCAACACCCATGTATCTTCATCTATGATTGCTTTAATTCCATCCAGTGTGATTATTTCTGAATATTTTTTTGCTAAATTATTTTTTAAATGTTCAATTATTTTATCGTGATGATTTGAATCCATTTCAATTTTCTCTCTAATTTGTACATAATTTTTCATATAGTTTAAAATTTCTAGAAATATCTTATTTTCTAAAATTGATGCAATTAAACCACTTGTGAGAATACCTTCTCTACAATAATTAAATTCTGGTAAAACGAATCCTCCACTACTACCTTCCCCACCAGCTTCGGAATTATTTTTTAGCATTTCTTCTATGACGTTTGCTTCTCCTACTTTTGATCTCACACTGGTTCCGCCTTTTTCTTTGATGAATTTTTCAATTGATACACTTGTATCCATACTTAGGACAAATTTTTTGTATCCTAATTCTAATGATTTTGCAATTCCTAAACCCAGTGTTGTATCTGGGCTCAGTTTTTTTCCTTTTCTTACAACTACCAATCGATCTCCGTCTAGATCAAACGCAAATCCAATTTCTTTGTTATTTGATGTGCTGATTAATTCTGTTAACTCATCTGATGTAGGATCTGGCCCTCTTGAACAATCTAAAAGTTCTTCATTTATGACTTGTACATCACATCCAATATTTTTTAATAAATTTAATGCAAAATCTTTTGCAGCTCCTCCCCCGTTATCTATTACAATTTCGGGTTTATTTTCTATATTGCCTATAATTTTTCTTGCATCTTCAATGTATGTTGATTTTATTTTTTTAATTTTACCTATTTTTGACTTCAAAATTTCTTGATGATTTATTATTTGAGGAAGTTCTTTTTCATTAATCCCTCTTCCATCCAAAATGAATTTCATTCCATTCCATTCTATTGGATTATGTGATGACGAAACTACAATTCCTGCACCATATTTTCTTGACTCCCTAAATATTACTGGAGTTGGTACCATCCCTAAATCAAAAACATCTATTCCATTTTTCATTAGGACTGCACTGATTGTTTCTTGTATCATTATTCCTGACGGTCTTGTATCTCTTCCAATTACACATTTTTTTGATTTAATTAATGATGAAAAATTGTTAGAAAATTCTATTACTTCTTTTAGATTAAGATCTTTTCCAAATACTCCTCTGATTCCCGAGATTGTCTTTTTCAATTACACAAATTCTGTAAGGCTTTTTATTAACTCTGATGGATTTATTCAATCGTGCCTTGGTAGCTCAGCCCGGTAGAGCACCTGATTCGTAATCAGTAGGTCGCGGGTTCAGATCCCGTTCAAGGCTTTTATTTTATATTTTTAAAATTATTTAGAAATTTCTTGTGGTTTTATTCGACAACTGTTTCAATATCTGTTTCTAACTCTTTACCCAAACCTATCCACCATTGTTTTGTTTGTTCTGCCATGATCCTTTTACTTTTTTATTGTCCTTAATAGATCTGTTGGTTGATCAATAATTGATCATTTCATAATTTTTTATTCAATTATTTTTATTCTAGTCCTGCTTGTTTTCTTTTTCTTTTTCTATACATGATTATAATTAAAGTTCCACCTGCACATCCCCAAAAGAGTGGAGTTAATCCGTTTTCTATGCCGAATGTCTCTAATGCTCCGACAAACCCTAAAATCATAACTGATACAAGTACTAATCCTATTATTTCTAACATTTTTGCCATTGTTTTCTATTTTCTTCTCTAGAATCAAAAAGATATATGGTTTTGTAAAATAGGTTAAGTGTGGACAAGTATCTTACAGTTCTTTTAATTTTCATGGTTGTTGGAATGCCTATTGCTTTTATTTCACCAACGACTGGAGAAATGCGTGAACCTCCTATCTATGTGTTATTTTATGGTTCTATAGGTGGCATAATTGTAATTATGTTCTATGGTGGTTACAAAGATAAAAAGGAAAGACAAAAAATTAATGCAAAACGAAAAAGATCTAAAAAATAAAATTTAAAGTTCTAGTCCAAACGATTCTGCAATACTTGAAAAATTAACATATGATTCCAAGTATTGTCTTCCTTTAGAAGTAATGACAAAAGTATTTTTGCCGTCATATTCAATTTTGTTTATCAGACCTGCCCCTGTCAAATTACTTAAAAATTTGGATAATCTTGAATGTGATAAGTTTGCTTTTGTTAGAAGTGATGTGGTTTTGATACCTTCTTGACCTGATAATTGGGTAACCGTCAATAGATCTGCAACAATTTGCATACTTGTTCTATAAACAACCATGTGGTGTATAGTTTCAAACTCAGATATAAGGGTATTAGAATAAATCCAGATCAAATAAATAAGATTCAACTATGTTTTGATACAGTGTCTTCTCAATCCCCAATTCCATGGTTTGATGACTTTGTAGGTGTTGCATATCGGTATTATGATCTTAGAATGAATGTTGTTCCCTTAATTACTGATCAAAAACAATCTGCCTCTCTTTGGCATGACACTATTCATTGGTGGTTGGACTCGTCAATTAAAATTAGATTTGTAGAGATGGATGATGACTACTGGTTCATAATGGGTGCTGATTCCCAAAAACCTGATAGTAATTTAGCTTTTTTTAAAATATTGCCAAAATCTGAACACTATGAGAGATTTAAAAAAGGTCATGGAGGTGAAGCGTATCTCAGATTGGGTGTATATGCAAAAAAATCTCTTGATGGTGTGAAAAAAGGTGCTTTGTGCACTTGCGGTCATGAATCTCAAGATCATGATGAAGGTGATGGCGATGTTTGTTTGTTCCATGATTGCAGCTGTAAGGAATTTTCCAGTTTTCAGGTGAATCTTTTAAAAAGAAAAAAAACAATCACTGATATTAAATTTTTAGAAGAAAATAATGTTAAGGATGATTCTCTTGCATGGAATTGTTTTAATGTAAATAAATATTCAAAAGTAAAATAATTAATCTAAATCTAAATTTACTCTGATATGTTCACCTGGATAGTGTGTGTGAGCTTTTTTTGAATAACATACTCCACATATTGTTCCTTCAACATTCCATTCTTTCATTGGTTTGTAACGTAATTCAATTTTTCCATTACAAATTGAACATTTTTCTTTTAATCCCAAAGTATTTTTTCTATTTTTTATCAATATAAAAAACAATTGAATTAATAATAATTAAGAAAATTATGTTAAATAATACTTAATTATGATAAAATTAGGTAGATAGTTTAACCAATGTAAACCTCCTGCAAGATTTTTACTTGGTTAGACTACTGCCTTTTAAATTAAAATAAACTATTTGCTATCTTTTTTAATGATGTAATTTCATCCTCCTCCTGCCTAATTTTCTTATCTATTACTCGAAGCATTGAATCATTCCAAACATGTTGGGAGAAAAAATTGTGTTTTGTATTTGCTAATTCAATTTCATCATCAACTACAGTATCCTCTAAAAATTTAGTCACAATTACGTCTGTAATTTTTAAAATCCTATTGTTAAGTTTAAAGCTATGAAAAATTGGCTCTAATTTTCTAATGTCCAGTTTAAAATCTCCTTTTGATTCTAAAATTTTCTTATGTAATATTCTGAAATAAACTGCCACAAAAAATAACGTTGCATATCTTTTTGTTTTATGTCCTCCTTGCTTTCCATACTTTAGTGATTTTTTTGCAAATTCTTTTACAAGATATGGGTATAGTATTATTCTGTAATCATCTTTAAGATTCTCATTAAAAATATGATCATATTTGCTACCTCTTGGAAGAAATTGTGATGGTGAACTATATGCTTCTGTTGGTCTTTGTTCAATTCCAGCTACTAGTGATTGGATTGCATCTTTAGCAACAATGACTTTTTTATGATTATCCGGAAGATAATTGTTATACGCTGCATCTCCATTGTATTCTGATTGTTTTGATTTTGATTTTGTATCAAATGAACCTGCTTGAATTTCATAAAAATACCCGCAGTTTTTTAATTGTGATTTAATTGACTTGTGAAAATCCATTAACGACACTAAATCTTTTCCTCTTACTGAATTTTGAGAATTTCTATATTTTGTAATGTTGTTTTGCTCTTGTTCGTCGTCTGCTTTGATTATTGTAACTGTCATTGAACCATCCATGTTTTTTGTTCTTTTTGAATGATCTAAAATTGAGTTTGATGTTTGTGCACCATTAACAATCTGTGGTGCAAAAAGTTCAATCATGTTTTCTCCTAACTCTGTAAAATCACTAACTACTATTGTAATTCCGTTGTTATAAAAAAAGAACTTTCCTGGATTCGTTTGTAATGTTTCTCGTAACCCTTTATTCACTGTAGTTTTAAATTGCATCCATTGCCTGATGTTTGATTCAAAAACATACTCTTTGTTTTTACTTACAAACTCTGTCAATTCTCGTAGTTTTAAAATACCTAGTATGGTGTTTTCATGTCTTAGCATTCTTTCTAATTTGATAGATGATTTTTTTCCTGCAGCTGGTTTTTTAATTCTGTCCCATAAATTTTGAATTATCTTTTCTTCATCTATGATCTCTACTAATTCATCTTGATAGTCCACTTTTTGATCCGTAACATAACAGCATTTTATTTTTAGATTTTTTTCTTTAATTTTTGTAACTAGTTGAGCTAACTCTGGTCTCATTTTTGTTACATCCTTTGAAAGCAATCTTTTTGCATCTTCTTTGAATTTAGCAATTGCTTCAAGTGAATGTGATGTCCCATATTTTGATTGAAATAATCTTACTGTATTATCTGAAAAATCTACTGGAAGATATGCGTCTATTCCTAGATCATTTGCTCCATCTACGATTGCATCTGCCGCATCGTCTTCTGTAGCCTCAAAAACTCTTGTTAAAATCCATTGAAGAAAATTTTTCCCCTTTTCAACCTCATTTTTTGAATCCTCTGCATACTCGTGAATATTATCTCTGATATTTTCTGCAAACCCTTCTAGTGGCGGGCTCGAATTTTTTTGTGCTAGTAACTTTTCTGAACCTGGTATGTATTCTAATAGACCACTTGAATTCTGTGACATTAATTTTTGTAATGCATTATATATTTAGAAGATTAGGTAATTGTGTAATACCTCTTTGATGACTGTGAAATAAATTGATAAAAAAAATAATTACTCTAACAATAATTTTGGGAATATCTGTTTCAATAATTGGGTTATTTTTATTTAATTCCAATTCTGAAGAGACTAATTCTGAAGAAACTAAGACTACTGTTGAAGAAATTATTGAGGCTGATGTAATAATACCAATCAAAGTATCCCGTCCAGGCTGTGACATTGAGGACATTTGTTATATTCCGCCTAACATTGTTGTTGAAAAAGGAAAATCTGTTACATGGTTGAATGAAGATTCTTCTTTTCACAGTGTTACTTCTGGATTTTATCCTGAACCTAGTGGACTTTTTGATAGTGGTCATTTAGATCCGTATGAGTCCTATACGTTATCTTTTGACGATTATGGTGTTTATGATTATTTTTGTACACTTCATCCTTGGATGAAAGCTCAAGTAATTGTTGAGTAAAGGTACCCGAGGGAGTCGAACCCCCTTGTATAAGCTTTGCAGGCTCACGCATAACCGTTCT
>Ga0209035_10000125_pt1 | contig 29562 bp, 22 predicted proteins | sample MarorgKNORR_S2LV_6_FD_188220 | JGI IMG/M metagenome (GOLD analysis project Ga0209035, IMG submission 188220) | Marine microbial communities from the Southern Atlantic Ocean, analyzing organic carbon cycling - AAIW_A/KNORR_S2/LV (SPAdes) (version 2) | ecosystem: Environmental > Aquatic > Marine... | reverse complement strand
TTCGTTAGTAAAAAAAGGACAATCAAATGATTGTCCTTTTTTTATACCCAAGAAACAAACAATATAGATGACATTCAGAAGCTTCTTTTTTTTACTTTGCCTATTCTTTGCCATTGGGCTAAAGGCACAGGAGGAAGTTCCCGCTGTTAACGTACCTTTTTTAGAAGACCAGTTGTATATAACGACTACCTATTCCATCATATACGATCAAGCCTATGCTTCAAATACCAGTGGTTTTTCGTACGGCCTTTCAGCCGGGTTTTTAAAAGACATCCCTTTTAGCACTAAAGGCAATTTTGCAGCCGCATTGGGTCTTGGGTATTCGATGGATGCATTACACCATAGCTTTCAGCTTTCAGAATCCAATGGGTCCGTTGTTTTTGACGCCATAGATACCAACGTCTCAAATCCTTTGCGTATCCATGCAATAGAGCTCCCTTTCGAGTTGCGTTGGCGCGCTGCCACCTCCACAAAATATGCCTTTTGGAGAGTCCATCTAGGGATGAAGGCAACCTACAATATGAGTCACACTTTTACAATGGACACCGCTTCATATACCCATACAAAGCGCCTGCAGAAGTGGCAATACGGACTTACCTTGGCAGCGGGTTATGGAGCAATGAATTTGTACACCTATTACGGTCTTACACCTTTGTTAAAAGAGAGTGCGTTGGGTACGTCTAAGCTATCAGCAAAAGTATTGAAGGTAGGCTTGGTGTTTTATATCTTATAAAAGAGCATACAAACAGAGCTGGCTTCCCAGTCCTATAAAGAAGCCGAAATACACTTCTAAAGGGGTATGCGCTTTTAAATGTAGGCGTGCACTTCCTAAAATTCCTGCCAGTAAAACACAACCGGCAACCACCTCAAACAGCGCCATCCCGTAAAAGCTTCCGAATAACAGAAAAAATCCCGTAGCATTTCCTAAAGACAATACATGTAAGCTTGTTTTTGTCTTTAAAAAAAAGAGGAGGTATACCACAACAAGGGAAAGTGCTGTTCCGTGAAACAACCAAGAAAGTTCTCTAAAAACAATTGATTTGAAGCAAATACTAGCGAGGACTTCAAATAAGACAACCATAACAATTACCGGTAGTTTGCGTTCGTGTATCAGTGGGAGGTCATACGTAGAAGCGCGTCCAAAGAATTTTAAGCAGACCAACAAGACTAACGGAATTACATAGGTTGCTAGAAAGACAATCCCTAATAAGGCATATTGTTGTTCTTTGCTAATTGCAATTGGGGTGTATATAAGGAAGACAAGTACGCCTATAATAGGCATTACAATAGGGTGCAGTACGGCAGATATAATTTTGGCGATTCTCATTAGATTTCTTTGCGAAGACGCGCTACCGGAATGTGCAATTGCTCTCTGTATTTCGCAATCGTTCTTCGTGCAATAGGGTAGCCTTTTTCTTTTAAAATAGCGGCCAATTTCTCATCAGTTAAAGGCTTTTTTTTGTTTTCTTCCGCAACAACAGTTTCTAATATTTTTTTAATTTCTCGCGTAGAAACTTCCTCTCCTTGATCGTTGGTCATCGATTCGGAAAAGAATTCTTTAATGCGTTTTGTGCCGTAAGGTGTTGCTACATATTTGCTGTTGGCTACACGAGAAACGGTAGAAATATCCATTTGAATTTCGTCTGCAATGTCTTTTAAAATCATAGGGCGCAACTTGCGTTCGTCACCGGTAAGCAAGTATTGCTCTTGGTAGTTCATAATGGAGCCCATGGTTGCCATTAATGTCTGTTGTCGTTGTTTAATAGCGTCTATAAACCATTTTGCACCGTCTAATTTTTGTTTGATAAACTGTACCGCATCTTTTTGCGATTTTGTTTTGGTCGTGGCTTCTTGGTAGCCTTTTAACAAGTTGTTGTATTCCCGAGAGACATGCAGTTCTGGTGCATTTCTTGCGTTTAAGGTAAGGGATAAATCACCTTCTATAATACGAATGGTAAAGTCGGGCACTATTTGTTCTGCAATTTTAGAATTGCCAGCAAAAGAGCTTCCAGGTTTCGGATTTAGCTTGCTAATTTCTACAATGGCTTCTTTGAGTGCTGTTTCTGTGGTCCGGTGTTTTTCAATGAGTTTTTGGTAGTGTTTTTTTGCGAAATGATCAAAGGAATGTTCCAATAAATCGATAGCCAACACGCGTTCTTTGGTTGTTTTTTTTACTTTTAATTGAATGAGTAAACATTCTTTTAAGTTTCTTGCACCCACCCCAACAGGGTCCATTTTTTGCACTACTGAGTGAAGGATGTGGGTTACTTTTTCTTCCGTAGTAAAGACATTTTGTATAAAAGCCAAATCATCTACCAAATCAATAATTTCTCGGCGTATATATCCGCTGTCATCAATGCTGCCTACTAAAAACTCAGCAATAGCACCTTCTTCTTCATCTACCCGAACAGTGTTTAATTGGTCTTTTAATGATTGATGAAAGGTAATGCCTGCAGCAAAAGGAATTTGTTTGTCATCGTCATCTGCGGCATAATTTGTGCTTTGTGTTTTGTAACTCGGAATTTCATCGTCGCTTAAATACTCGTCGATATTAATGTCTTCTGCATCAATTTTCTCGGAGCCGCTATCATCGAATTCATCAGTGTCTTGCTCATCAAATTCCTCTGATTTTTCTTTGCCACTTTCTAAGCCAGGGTTTTCTTCTAACTCTTGCTGTAAACGCTCTTCAAAAGCTTGCGCAGGCAGTTCAATTAACTTCATCAACTGAATTTGTTGTGGAGATAACTTCTGTAAGAGTTTAAAATGTAAACCTTGTTTTAACATTGCTTAAAATTACAAAAAGAAATTTTAAAAAGCAGCATTTTGTGGTGTTCTTGGAAAAGGGATTACATCTCTAATGTTTCCCATTCCTGTAGTAAATTGTACCAAACGCTCAAAGCCAAGACCAAAACCACTGTGTACTGCGGTTCCGAATTTACGGGTATCTAAATACCACCACAATTCTTTCTCGTCGATGTCTAAGGCTGCCATTTTCTCTTTTAGAACATCTAAACGTTCTTCACGTTGACTTCCACCAACCATTTCTCCAATCCCTGGAAATAAGACATCCATGGCACGTACTGTTTTTCCATCGTCGTTCAAACGCATGTAAAAAGCTTTGATAGTCGCTGGGTAATCAAACAAGATGACAGGACATTTAAAGTGTTTTTCTACCAAGTAACGTTCGTGTTCACTTTGTAAATCTACCCCCCATTCGTGAATTGGGTATTGAAATTTTTTCTTCTTGTTGGGTTTCGAATTCTTTAAAATATCGATAGCCTCTGTATAGCTGACACGTTTAAAGTTGTTGTCTGCTACAAATTGTAGTTTTTCTACCAAGCCCATATCACTGCGTTGTGCTTGTGGTTTGCTTTTTTCTTCTGTAGTAAGGCGTTGGTCTAAAAAGGCCAAGTCGTCTTTACAGTGTTTTAATACGTAGTGTAATACAAATTTTATAAAATCTTCAGACAAGTCCATGTTGGCAGCCAAATCATTAAAGGCAACCTCTGGTTCAATCATCCAGAATTCTGCAAGATGTCTTGTTGTATTGGAGTTTTCTGCTCTAAAGGTAGGGCCAAAAGTATATACTTTACCCAATGCCATGGCGTAGGTTTCTGCCTCTAATTGTCCAGAAACCGTAAGGTTGGTTTCTTTTCCAAAAAAATCTTTTGTGTAGTCTATTTTTTGATTTTCTAGCGGAACATTGTCTAAAGGAAGTGTAGATACGCCAAACATTTCTCCAGCGCCTTCTGCATCAGATCCTGTTATAATGGGCGTGTTTACGTAGTTGAATCCGTTTTCTTGAAAGTATAAATGCACGGCAAAAGACAGTTTAGAACGTACACGCATCACCGCGCTAAAGGTGTTTGTTCGAATGCGTAAATGGGCATTTTCTCTTAAAAATTCTAAGCTGTGTTTCTTAGGCTGAATTGGATACTCATCTGGGTCAGAATCTCCTAAAATCACCAATTCACGTACTTGAACTTCTACGGTTTGTCCTTTTCCTTGGCTTTCAACTAAAGTCCCTTTAATGTCAACTGCAGCACCGGTATTGATTCGTTTTAAGGTTTCTTCGTCAGTGTTTTCAAAATCAACCACACATTGGATGTTTTGTATGGTAGAACCGTCATTTACAGCAACAAAACGATTGCTGCGAAAGGTACGTACCCATCCTTTTAAATGTACTTCTTGCGAAAACTGTGTCGATTGTATAAGGTCTAATACGCTGCTGCTGTTCATTGCTATAGGTGTTGTGGTCGAGTTTCTGATAAAGTCAAAAAACCGGTAAGGTTATTTTTAATTTGAATTGTTTTTTTCTGAAGGGTCTTCTTCGGGTGGTAAAATGGTTAGTTTCGGTTCTTTAAATACTTTTTTATTTGCTATTTTTCGTTCAAAAGACAGCAACAATGAAGGGAGTAAAATTAAGTTAGAGATCATTGCAAAAAGCAAGGTAACAGAAACCAAACCTCCTAAAGCAATTGTGCCTCCAAAGCTAGAAATGGTAAAGACGAGGAAACCAAAAAAGAGTACAATAGAAGTGTAAAACATACTCACTCCTGTTTCTCGCAAAGCATTGTAAACCGATTTTTTAATTTTCCAATTATTCGCCTGTAGTTCTTGTCTGTACTTGGCTAAAAAGTGAATGGTATCGTCTACCGAAATCCCAAAAGCAATACTAAACACCAAAATGGTTGAGGGTTTTATAGGAATTCCTAAAAAGCCCATGAGTCCTGCGGTTAGTAAAAGTGGAAGGATGTTTGGTAGCAGAGAGATTAAGATCATTTTATACGAGCGAAACATCCAAGCCATAAACAAGGAGATTAAGAAAATAGCGAGCGACAAAGAAATGACAAGGTTGTTAATTAAATAGTTGGTTCCTTTGATAAACACCAGCGCTTTTCCCGTAAACGAGACCTCAAATCTGTCTGAAGGAAACTCTTTGTCAACAACGGCTTTTAAACGTTGCTGAATGATGTCCATTTTCTCGGTACCGATGTCTTTCATAAACGTCGTAATTCGCGCATAACGGCCTGTGCTGTCTACAAAGTTTGTAAGCATTCCGCTGTTGGCGTCGGAATTTTTTGTGTAGGCAAAAATATGACTTTTCTCTTGCGATGTAGGCAGTTGGTAGTACTTTGGGTTGCCTTTGTAATAGGCTTGTTTCGAGTATTTTACCAAGTTTACAATAGAGACAGGTTTCGAGAGTTCAGGAAAAGAAGCAATCACTTCATTGATCTTCTCCATTTTCTTGAGGGTTGACAATTTCAATACCCCTTTGTCTTTTTTGGTGTCAATCAAGATTTCTAAAGGCATGATGCCGCCAAATTCTTTTTCAAAAAATTTGATATCCTTGTAAAATTGCATGCCTTTAGGCATGTCTTCAATCAAGCTCCCCGAGACTTTTATTTGGTAGATACCAATGATTCCAAAGACGATGATAATTACGGTAGAAATGTACACCGTAATCCGCTTATGGCGTACCATTTGCTCCATCCAGTCAACCACATTTTCGATCCATTTTTTCTCTAAATGATTCAGGTGTTTTTTCTTTGGAAGCGGCATAAAACTGTAGATCACCGGAATAATTAACAACGCAAGTACAAAGATACTAATGATGTTTACTGAGGCTAAAATCCCGAATTCGCGCAGCAACTGACTTTTTACAAATACAAAGGTCGCAAAACCTGATGCAGTTGTCAGATTTGTCATTAAAGTAGCGTTTCCTACTTTAGAAATTACCCGTTGCAAAGCCATGGCTTTATTCCCGTGTTTTTTTACTTCTTGCTGGTATTTGTTAATTAAGAACACTGCATTGGGCACTCCAATAACAATAATTAATGGCGGAATTAAAGCGGTAAGTACTGTGATTTCATACCCGAACCAACCAATAAAACCAAAAGCCCAAACAACACCGATCAGTACAACTACTAAGGTGATAAACGTGGCTCTAAAGGACCTGAAAAAGAAAAAGAAAATAATGGCTGTGACCAACAAAGCACCTAAAACAAAGAAGGTAATTTCGTCAATAATGTTTTGCGAATTTACGGTACGGATATAGGGCATCCCAGAAACGCGTACATCAATGTTGTGTGTTTTTTCAAATTCAGCAATGGCGGGAATTAAGACATTGAAAATAAATTTTTTCCGAACGGGGGTGTTTACAATGTCTTTTCGAATGTAAAGAGCCGTTTGTATGGTACCTTCTTTATTGTAGAGTAGGTTGTCGTAAAAAGGCAATTTATGAAAGAGTTGGTCTTTTATTTTGTCCACCTCTTTCTGGGTACTGGGTGCTTTTTTAAAGAGTGGTTCGGTTACAAATTTTCGGGCTCTTCGATCTGCTTTAATTTTCTGGACATCGGCCATAGAAACCGTGTACTCAATTTCTGGCAAAGTATCTAATGAAACGATTAAGCGGTTCCAGGCATTAAATTTCTCTGGCGTAAAAAAGGTGCTGTCTTTGACACCGAGGATGACTAAATTTCCTTCTTCTCCAAAAATATCTAAAAACTTGGAGTAGTCAATATTTGCTTGGTGGTTATTGGGTAATAGGTTGGCTTCTGTATATGAGAATTTCATATACTTTGTTTTCGATCCTAAAAAAACAGTAATTCCAGCAATACAAAGCAATACGAGAAACCTGTTCCGTAAGATGTGTCCTGCTACTTTTGTCCAAAAATTCATGCCGTTTGTATATAACAATAACCCGTACTGTTGCTTGGGTTGTAAAAAAAGGTATTTTTATAACTGGATATAAACGTATGGTTATACGGTCATAATTTCGGTTTCCTTAACGCTTAGTTTGCTCTCGATTTCTTTTACAAAAACATCCGTTTCTTTTTGAATATCTCCTTCGGCACTCTTTTTCATGTCGTCAGAAAGGTCTGTTTTTTTAATTTCGTTATTCGCGTCTTTACGTGCGTTTCTAATCCCAACTTTCGCGTGTTCTGCTTCAGCTTTGGCTTGTTTTGCCAAATCTCTACGGCGCTCTTCAGTAAGTGGCGGTACGTTAATCATGATGTTGTCTCCATTGTTCATTGGATTGAACCCTAAATTGGCATTCATAATTGCTTTTTCAATTTCTTGCAACATATTTTTTTCCCAAGGCTGCACGTTTAGTGTTCTAGCATCTGGGGTGTTTACGTTGGCTACTTGCCCTAAAGGCGTTTGTGAACCATAGTAATCTACCATTACGTTGGCAAGCATAGAAGGGGTTGCTTTTCCGGCTCTAATCGCACGGAGTTCTTTTACCAAGTGGTCAATGGCGTTTTGCATTGCTTCTTTGGCGCTGTCTAAGATAAATTCTAACTCTTCGTTCATAGTTGCTATTGTTTTGCTAAGGCTGTTCTTAGTAGGTGTTTATGAGTTGTTTACAATGGTACCAATGGCTTCTCCAGAAACAAGTTTCAAGAGGTTTCCAGGAGTATTCATGTCAAAAACAATGATGGGTAGTTCATTTTCTTCACTCAATGTAAAGGCTGTCATGTCCATTACTTTCAATCCTTTTTCAATGACATCTTTAAAGGTAATGTGCTCGAATTTTACAGCGTCTTTATTTTTTTCTGGATCTGAGTTGTAGATTCCGTCTACACGAGTTCCTTTTAAAATAGCATCTGCATTGATTTCAATAGCTCTTAAAACGGCCGCTGTGTCTGTCGTAAAATATGGGTTTCCAGTACCTCCTCCAAAGATAACAACACGTCCTTTTTCTAAGTGACGATTGGCTCTTCTTTTGATATACGGTTCTGCAATTTCTTTAATTTCAATAGCAGTTTGTAAACGCGTTGGAATGTCTTCTGCTTCTAAAGCACTCTGCAAAGCTAATCCGTTAATACAAGTGGCAAGCATACCCATGTGGTCTCCTTGCACTCGGTCCATACCATTACTAGCTCCAGCAACACCTCTAAAGATGTTTCCGCCCCCAATAACAATAGCAACTTCAATGCCTTTCTCGGTTACTTGTTTTATTTCGTTGGCGTATATAGAAAGACGTTTTGGGTCTATCCCGTAATTTTTTTCACCCATGAGGGCTTCGCCGCTTAATTTTAAAAGAATTCTTTTGTACTGCATAGTTGTATTAAAAGTTGCACAAATATAAGAAATTCCCCGCTAGTGATGGTTTGTGTCGTTTCTATTTTTTTGAAATAAAAAAAACCATCCGAAATCGGATGGTTTTTAAGGGTTGTATGTATGGGAGATTATCCTAAAGTAACTCTCTTGAAGCTACTTACGGTAACATCACCATAAGTTTTTACATAGTCTGCAACACGTTGTTTTTCATCTTTAATGAAATTTTGATCCAATAAACATTGTTCTTGGTCCAAAGTTGTGTTGTCTGAAATAAAACGCTCCATTTTACCTGGAAGGATTCTATCCCAAATTTGTTCTGGCTTTCCTTCTGCTTTCAATTCTGCTTGCGCAGCTTCTTTTGCAGTTGCTAATACAGCATCTGACAATTGAGACATTGAAATAAATTGAGGTACATTTTTAAGTGTTTTACCTAAACGACCTAATTCGATATTGTCTTTTTCAATAACAGCAATTCTCGCTTCCGTTTCAGAAGCAACAAAAGCAGCATCAAAATCTTTGTAAGACAAGGTAGAAGCACCCATAGAGGCTGCTTGCATTGCTAAATCTTTGGTTAAAACAGCTGCGTTATCTACGGCTGCAGTTAAACCAACAATTGCGGCAATTTTACCACCGTGTGTGTACGATCCAATATATGGAGCTTCCACTCTTTCGAATGCAGTAATTTCTAATTTCTCACCAATAACACCTGTCTGTTCGATTAATTTATCTGCAACAGTCATTCCGTTAAAGTCAGCTTGTAAGAAAGCTTCTTTATTGGTGTGTTGTAATGCGATGTCTGCAAATTGGCTAGCCAATTCTTTGAAAGAATCATTCTTACCAACAAAATCAGTTTCACAAGCCAAAACCAATGCAACAGCAGCGGTGTTTGTGTCGTTGATTTTAGTTATTGCCAATCCTTCAGTAGAATCTCTATCTGCTCTTTTAGCCGCAACTTTTTGTCCTTTTTTACGTAAAACTTCAATTGCTTTGTCAAAATTCCCTTCTGCTTCTACCAATGCATTTTTACAATCCATCATTCCAGCTCCAGTAGCTTCTCGTAAATTTTTTACGTCAGCAGCACTAATTTTTGCCATGTTGTGTGTGTTTTAAAATGAATGCGCTTCATTCATTTGTGTAAATGAATGAAGCGGACATTCGGTAATTATTTAGTTTCTTCAGTTTTCGGAGCTTTTTTAGCGACAGCTTTCTTTGCTACTACTTTTTTCTCCTTCACTTCCTTAACTTCTTTTACTTTCTTTTCAGTTTTCACTTCTTTTACAGCTTTCACTTCCTTTTCAGCTTTCACCTCTTTTTCAGCTACTACTTCTTTTTCAGCTACCACTTCTTTTACTTCCTTTTCAGCTTTTACTTCCTTAGCCGCTTCCGCTGCTTTTTCAGCTTTCACCTCTTTTACTTCTTTTTCTGCTTTTCTTTCAGACAAGCCTTCAGCAATTGCATCGGTAATAAAACCTAATACTTTGCTAATAGATTTAGAAGCATCATCGTTTGCAGGAATTACAAAATCAATTGATCTAGGATCAGAGTTTGTATCTACCAATGCAAAGATAGGAATGTTTAATTTTTGAGCTTCTGCAACTGCAATGTGCTCTTTTTTGATATCTACAATAAACAAGGCCGCAGGTAAACGAGTCATATCAGAAATAGAACCTAAATTCTTTTCTAATTTTGCTCTCTGACGGTTGATTTGTAATTTTTCTCTTTTAGACAATGCATCAAAAGAACCATCTTGTTTCATACGGTCGATAATAGCCATTTTCTTAACGGCTTTACGAATCGTAACAAAGTTGGTTAACATTCCTCCAGGCCATCTTTCGGTGATGTAAGGCATGTTTACTGCTTTTGCTTGTTCTGCAACAATATCTTTTGCTTGCTTTTTAGTCGCTACAAATAAAATCTTACGTCCAGAGTTTGCAATTTTTTGCAAAGCTTCAGAAGCTTCTTCTATTTTAGCTGCTGTCTTATACAAATCAATGATGTGTACACCATTGCGTTCTGTATATACATATGGAGCCATGTTTGGGTTCCATTTTCTTGTTAAGTGACCAAAGTGTACGCCACTTGCTAATAAATCTTTAATGTCTACGTTTGCCATTTTGTATGTGTGTTTACGTTCTTTTTTCAGCAATACATAAGTAGTCTTTTAGGAGTCTTATGTATTTAGATGCTAAACTGTTAATGAATGATACTAACAGTTCTGTAACGAAAGTGTAACAACAACCGATTGCTCAGCTGTAGGATACGATTAACGTTTAGAGAACTGGAATTTTTTACGTGCTTTCTTCTGACCAAATTTCTTACGCTCTACCATTCTAGGGTCACGAGTTAATAAGCCTTCAGGTTTTAAGATTGCTCTATATTCTGGGTTAATTGCTACCAAAGCTCTGGTAATTGCCAAACGAATTGCTTCTGCTTGTCCAGTAACTCCACCACCAAATACATTCACTTTAATGTCATAAGAAGTTGTATGTTCCGTTAACATTAAAGGTTGTACAACTTTGTACTGTAAAGTTGATGTTGAAAAGTAGTTTTTGTAGTCTTTTTTATTCACAGTAATGTTTCCCTTTCCTTCTGAAAGATACACACGTGCAACTGCTGTTTTTCTTCTACCGATTTTGTGTACAGTTTCCATTATATAAGATCGTTAAGATTAGTAGCTTTCGGGTCTTGAGCATTGTGTAAGTGCTCACCACCTGCATAAACATATAAATTTCTGAATAAAGCGCTTCCTAATTTGTTTTTAGGTAGCATCCCTTTTACTGCTTTCTCAACCAGTCTTGTAGGGTCTTTTTCAAACATTTCTGTCGCCGTTAATGATCTTTGTCCTCCAGGATACCCCGTGTGACGGATGTACGTTTTGTCGGTCCATTTTTTACCAGATAACTGGATTTTCTCTGCGTTGATAATAACTACATTGTCTCCACAATCTATGTGTGGTGTGTAGTTAGTTTTGTACTTACCTCTAAGTAGCATGGCTACTTTAGAAGAAAGACGACCCAACGTTTGCCCGTCCGCATCAACCAAAACCCACTCTTTGTTTACAGTGTTTTTGTTTGCTGATACTGTTTTGTAACTTAATGTGTTCATTACACTTTTAGTTTTTGTCTATTAATAAATTATTTTTGCCCTTAAAAAAGGACTGCAAATGTACGACTAATTATTCGATTGACAAATAGTGATTTACTTTAATTTATTAAATTGAAATTCAGGGTTACTGAAAACAGGTAAAGTTCTTGTTCTCAGTAGTGCTATGGGCTAAAAAAAAGAGTAAAATGAGGACTGAAATTAGAACTCAGCAGGAACGTGAAATGTCATTTCTTTTTGCGTCGTAGGATGCTTGAAAACAATCCAATCAGCTTGTAAATGCAGGCGGTTTTTTTTAGAGCCATAGAGGTCGTCTCCTACAATAGGGCAGTTAAGACCCAACACATGTGCCGCATGTACGCGTAACTGATGTGTTCTTCCGGTAATCGGAAATAAGTGAATGCGAGTTTGGTTGTTTTCTCTAGACAACACCGTATAACGGGTTTCTGCATTTTTTCCATGTTCAAAACATACCAATTGCCGAGGCCTGTCCTCTAAATCGACCCGCAAAGGGAGTGTAATTGTTCCTTCATCTTGCGCAATGTTTCCTTCCAATACAGAAAGGTATCGCTTCTGTATGGTGCGCTGTATAAATTGCTTTTGCAATGCTTTGTTTGCTGCAGCAGTTTTAGAAATTAATAAAATACCAGAAGTAGACATGTCTAAACGATGTACAATCATAGGGCCTGTTGCTTCTGGGAATTGTTGTTTCATACGGGTATATACGGAGTCTTGAATCTCTTTTCCGGGAACCGATAAAAATTCAGCAGGTTTGTGAACCACAAGCATGGCGTCGTCTTCGTATAAAACGGTAATCTCCTTACCAATGGCAGGGTTTTGGAGCATTGGATTGTCGTCTGTACGTAATCCTTCGAGCATGTGTGTTAAAATAGGCTTGCATTTCCCTTGGCATGCGGGGTAAAATAGTCCGTGTTTTCGAATGGCGCTATTGGGCGATTTCCCCCACCAAAATTCCGCCATAGCAATGGGTGTGAAGTCCTGTTGGTAGGCGTATTGTAACAGTTTTGGAGCACAGCATTCTCCTGCTCCCGCAGGGGGTTGTTGTGTTGTAGTGTTCTCAAATAAAGAAATCAATTCTTTGGCAACTCCATGCGCGTTTAAAAATTGATACTGACTCATAATATGCACTTGTAAAGCAGCAGATTTTTGTTTTCTTTCTGCAATCAAACGATTTAATTTGTTACTAAAAACAGCTTCTTTTACGGCAATGATTGCCACCCGTCTTTGCCAGTCAATTTGAAGCTCGGTACGGTAAAATTTAGCGTGTAAGCTCTCTTGCTTCAAACGGACTAAGAGTTTGATTTGCGCTTCTTTAGAAAGTATTTTTTCTCCTTGTGTACGTTGCTCTTTTCGTGCTTTTTTAGCGAGTTGCAAACGTGCTTTTTCGTGTGCAATGTCTTGGGTGCTTTCTGCAGTTTTTTCGGTTAATTCTTGTTGAAGTTCTTTGAAAATAGGGTCGTTTTCTATCGCTTCAATGGCTTTGCTGAGTTGATTTAATGCCACTTTTTCTTGTTGAAAAAAACGATCCTCAGAGAGCATATCAAAAACTGGCGGCACAAATTTTGGAAGGCTATTTGTATCGGCTACCTTTCCGGAAAAAGCGGACAAATAGCCCAGTTTTCCTTCCTTGTTTTTCACAACCAATACCCCAAACATTTTACCAAAACCTTCCTCAGTTTGAGTCGTGGAGAGACCAAAATTGTGTTGCCAGGCTGTTTGTGTTTGTAAGTGCTCTTGCAGTTCTTTAGCCGCGGTAATAGCAAGCGGATGCGGGTCGTAATAAAAAGGGAATGTAAATTTTCTTGGCAATGCTTCTTTGGAAACATCGCTGGTAAATTGCTGCAAACACGGTTCTTTAGCTACCATGTTAGTTCTTGGTTTGGGACAAGCTACCGTTTTTAAAGAGTTCGAAGGCGGCTTGGTAGTAAGCAATGGTTTCGGTGAGTAGTACCGAATCTGTCGCTGTTTTTGTCAGCTCATTTGTTGCTTTTTCCCAACGATAGGTAGCGTGTTGTTGTTGGGTTTCTAAGACCAAGAGTTTGTCCTTTTTCAGCAAGCCTACTTTCCGATGATTTCCTATAAAGGCACGTTCGTCTTTTGGAGTCATTTGTAAAATATCTTTTCCAAAAAAGGTAGACGTATAGCTCCAGTTTAACAAACCAAAGAGCGTAGGAAAAATATCTATTTGAGAAGAGAGCTTGTCAATTTCTTGAGGAACTGTCCCGTTTAAATTAAAAATATAGGCGGGAATGTGGTGGTTTTTTATATTCAATTCCGACCGTCCGGCACTGTACGCACAGTGGTCTGACATGATTACAAAAACAGTGTTTTTATACCAGGGTTTCGTGCGGGCAACTGCAAAAAAATCACGCAACATCTTGTCAGCATACTTCACAGCGCCTTTTCTGTTTTTTCCTGAAGGAATGTCTACAATGCCATCTGGGTATGTATAGGGTTTGTGGTTCGAGCTGGTCATTACAAAGTCGAAAAAAGGCCTGCCTTCTTCATGCTGCTTGTCGGCTGTTCGTAATACTTTGTTAAACAAATCTCCGTCGCAAGTAGCCCACGCGTTTTCAAAAGTTACTTCATCATCTGAAATGCGCGTTCTTTGTGTAGGTAAGACTGTTTGTAAGCGGTGTAATTTTCGTCGGTCAACAATGTCGAACCCGTTGCCGCTAAAATAATTGGTCATGTTGTCAAAATGACCATCACCTCCGTAAAAAAAGGTTCTAGAGTAGCCTTGTTGTTTAAAGACTTCACCAATTGTTTGTAAGTTGTTATTGTTTGCGCGTTTTACAATGCTTCTTCCTGGTGTAGGAGGGATGGACAAGCTAATGGCTTCTAAGCCTCGTATGGTTCTTGTGCCAGTGGCATAAATATTGGTAAAGAAAATGGATAGTTTCGCCAACGAATCTAGCGTAGGTGTTTCGTAAGTGGTGCCGCCAAAACGTTTCATAAAACGGGCGTTTAGACTCTCCAATCCAATAAAAATAACATTTGGTTTTTGTAAGGTGTCGTTGTTTTTAACAAACCGCTCGGTGCTTTCAATTCCTTTTGTGAAGGTCTCATTATCCGTAATTAAACTGTTTTGCAAAGTATTGTACACTTCGTTTTTTGTGCGTGTCGCGTAAAACTCATTAAAAGGAAGCTCGTTGCTTTGGTAGGCAGCAAAAAAAGAATACAGCCCAGATTTAGCCAACTCATTTTCGCTAACCGTTTCAAAAATCTCCGCTTGTGTATTGCGAATGTTGTTGTGAAATAAGCAAGCCACTGCAATCCAACAGAAAGCAGGTAGTGCTTTTGTAATAAAAGTATTGTCGCTTTGAAAACTAGCAGCATACGCACCTCTTTTTTTCGCGTATCGAACAGCAAGGTAAGTGCAAAAAAGCAAGAGAAAAATAAGGAGTGGCAAGTTGAATGATTGATGGATGTTTTGGATGACTTCGTAGGTGTAGAGGAGGTAGTCAACAGCGATAAAGTTAAAACGTCGTTGGTATTCCAGCCAAAAAGGAATTTCAGCAACAAATGAAAAAAGCAAAAAGAATAGCAGTAGGCTATAGGCCGTTTTTGTAAGGATTCGATCGAGTTTACTGCCGTAAAATTTTTGCGGAAGCAGTACTAGATAGACACTGTAAATTGCTAAAATGTAGGAAAGACTTCCAAGGTCAAACAGCAAACCCAAACCGAGTATTTTACCCAATCTAAGTAGCGAGAAATCGAAGGTTGAAAAGGCAATTACATAGAGCAGTAGTCGCACAAAAAGCGCGACACTTATATAGGTAATGCTAAAGGTTTTTAGCAGCGAAAATCGTGTTGGAAATAGCCAGTTTTTCATGCGTTTAAAATAGGGGGTTAATGTGCTTCTAGCCAATTGTGGCCAGTGCCAATTTCTACATCTAAAGGAACGGCTAATTGGTAGGCGTTTTCCATTTCGTGTTTGATAATTTTAGTGACTGCTTCTTGTTCATCGATATGTACATCAAAGACCAGTTCATCATGTACTTGAAGTAGCATTTTCGATTTAAAATTTGCTGCTTCAAAACGTTGGTGAATTCGAATCATTGCCAGTTTTATAATGTCTGCGGCACTTCCTTGAATAGGAGCATTTACAGCATTTCTTTCTGCAGCACCTCGCACAATGGCGTTTCTAGAATTGATGTCTTTTAGATACCTGCGACGCCCTAAAACAGTCTCTACATATCCATGGTCGCGGGCAAAATCTATTTGAGAAGCCATGTATGCTTTTAGCTTTGGGTAGGTTTCATAATAGGTGTCAATAAGTGCTTTGGCTTCTTTTCGAGAGAGCGATGTTTGGTTGCTGAGCCCAAAAGCAGACACCCCGTAAATGATTCCGAAGTTGACTGTTTTTGCATTGCTACGTTGCTCCCTGGTAACCTCTTCCAAAGGAACATTAAAGACGTTGGCTGCTGTGGTGGCATGAATATCTTCGCCGTTTTTAAAGGCAGTAATCATTGCTTCTTCATTGCTTAATGCTGCAATAATACGCAATTCTATTTGCGAATAATCTGCAGCGAGCAGTAGGTGTTTTTCACTTCTAGGAACAAAGGCTTTTCGCACTTCACGTCCTCGTGGAGTTCGAATAGGAATGTTTTGGAGATTGGGGTTGTTAGAACTCAGTCTTCCAGTAGCCGCTACCGCTTGTGCATACACCGTGTGTACCCTACCAGTATTTGGGTTTACTTCGCCTGGCAACGCATCTACATAGGTGCTTTGTAGTTTTTTATAATGGCGAAATTCCAAAATATCTTGTATAATTTGATGTTCTTTTGCCAAAGAAGACAAGACGTCTTCTGCGGTGGAATACTGCCCTGTCTTTGTTTTTTTAGGCTTTTCTACCAGTTGCATGTTTTCAAATAAAACGACGCCTAATTGCTTGGGAGAAGCAAGGTTGAATGTTTCACCAGCTTGTTCGTAAACACTTGCTTCTAAACGAGCAATGTCTGTTGCTAGCACAGTAGATAAGGTTCCTAAAAACGCGCTGTTTAATTGAATCCCTTCTATTTCCATCGCTGTTAAAACGGAAACCAACGGCAGTTCAATAGTCTCAAAGAGGGGTGTTAAATTACCGGTATCTAATTCTGTTTTAAAATGTGCTTTTAGTTGAAAAATAAGATCTGCTATTTCAACAGCATATGCCGTTTGTTCTTCCAAAGAAACGGTACGTATTTTTACTTGTTTTTTTCCTTTCCCTAGCAGGTCAGAAACGGCAATGGGTTGGTAATTTAAATACGTTTCTGCAAGTACAGAGAGCCCATGTCGCATGTCTGGGTTAATTAGGTAATGCGCAATTAAAGTATCAAACAAGACTCCTTTTACCGTTAATTGATAATTGGAGAGCACTTTGATACTCTGCTTTAAGTTGTGTCCTATTTTTTCGATGCTCGGATGTTCGAAAAAAGGAATAAAACCTTCTAAGATGGCCACGGTTTCTGTTTGGTCTTCAGGAAGCGGCACATAATACCCTTTTCCTTGCTCCCAAGAAAAAGCCATGCCTACTAAAGAAGCTTCTAAAGCTTTCGTGCTCGAAATTTCTGTGTGAAAAGAAACGGAAGGCTGTTGCAACATTTTTTGAATAAGCAATTGTCGAGACAACGGAGTATTTGCCAATTGGTAAAAATGTGAACGGTTACTTTGGGTTAAAAAACCAGACGTACTTGCTTCCTCGTTGCTGTTTCCACTACCTGGTATTGCAAATAAATCAAACTGTCCAGTCTCTGTAGTTACTGCAACGCTTTTGGTGGCTGCTTCTGGAGTATTCTCTTTTTTCGGAGCGCTTGTTTCTAGTGTAGTCGCGTATGTTTTGGCTAAGTTTTCTGCCAAACGTCTAAATTCTAATTCGTTAAATAGCGTGGTAATTTCTGGCATGTCGGGCGCAGAGAACTCAAAATCTTTTTCATGAAAATCAACAGGCACATCGAGCATGATGGTTGCCAATTCTTTTGATAATATACCCAATTCTTTGTTGGCTTCTATCTTTTCTTTTAGCTTTCCTTTTAAGTCCTGCGTATTGTCTAGCAATGTTTCCATGTTGCCATATTTCGCTAAGAATTTTTTAGCTGTTTTTTCACCCACACCTGGAAGCCCCGGAATGTTGTCTACAGAATCTCCCATCATCCCTAGGAAATCGATAACTTGTAAAGGGTCTATAACGCCAAATTTCTCTTGCACTTCTGGGATACCCCATGTCTCGTACCCACCACCAAAACGGGGTCGGTACATAAAAATGTTTTCAGAAACCAACTGTGCAAAATCTTTATCGGGGGTCACCATAAAAGTTTGGTAGCCTTCTTTTTCCGCTTTTTTAGCCAGGGTTCCTATAATGTCATCTGCTTCAAAACCTTCTTTGATAACTGCCGGGATGTTCATGGCTTTTAAAATCTGCTCTATATAAGGAACGGCAATTTTTATTGCCTCTGGTGTTTCTTGTCGGTTTGCTTTGTAGGCAGGAAAAGCCTCTTTTCTAGCAACACTTCCACCACGATCAAAACAGACAGCAATGAGGTCTGGTTTTTCTCGTTTGATAACATCTAATAATGAATTGGTGAATCCTAAAATGGCAGAAACATCCATTCCTTTAGAATTGATTCTTGGGTTTTTTATAAAAGCATAATAGCCTCTAAAAATCAAAGCAAAGGCATCGAGTAAAAAAAGTCTTTTTTGTGCAGGCATGTGTTGGTTGTTAAAGGATTGCTTACTCCTTAAATCTTGTAAATAAGGGGCGTATAGAAAACAATTCGCAAATTACACTATTTGTCAAAAACAAAAGAAATATTCCTAGTAAAAGAATGCTTTTTAAGTGTCGGTCTTTCTCGAAAAGAACAATTTCAATTGTTTTAACTACCTTTACCTGCTTTCTTGGTGTAATTACCAAGAATTTTTTACGACTGAGTCATTAAAACAACCCCACATTTTACGCTTATGGAAGTTACTGAAAACAAATACCAAGAATTATTTAACAAGCAAAAAGCGCATCAGTTTGAGGTGGCATCTGTCACGTATAAAGAACGTCTTCAAAAATTGAACGACTTGCAGCACGCTGTAGAAGTAACCTACAGGTCTGCCTTGCATGAAGCACTGTATAAAGATTTTAAAAAGCCTGCCATAGAAGCAGATTTGACAGAGATTTACCCGGTAATTGGGGAACTCAAATTTGCTAAAAAAAACTTACGGAAATGGATGCAGCGAAAGAAAGTAGCGACCCCCATGGCTTTATTGGGTTCTTCTTCTTGGGTGCATTATGAGCCTAAAGGTGTTTGTCTGTTAATTTCTCCTTGGAATTTTCCAGTGAATTTAACCTTAGGTCCTTTGGTTTCTGCCATCGCTGCAGGAAACACCGTTATTATAAAACCAAGTGAAATGACGCCGCACACAACTGATGTGTTGGCGGAAATTGTTGCCGCCTTGTTTACTGAAGAAGAGGTTGCTTTGGTAAAAGGAGATGCCGCTGTTTCTCAAGCGCTGTTGGCCTTGCCTTTTCATCATATATTTTTTACAGGTTCTCCCATGGTTGGGAAAATAGTCATGGCTGCGGCCGCAAAAAATTTAACCTCGGTAACGTTAGAGTTAGGAGGGAAATCGCCAACAATTGTAGATGCATCAGCGAACCTTACTGCTGCTGCAAAGAGAATTGTTTGGGGGAAATTTATTAATAACGGACAAATTTGTGTGTCACCAGATTATGTGTTTGTGCACAAAGACGTCGCGGATGCTTTTGTTACCGCTTTACAAAAACAAATTCAAGCTTTTTACGGAGATCAAGTAGAAACCTCTCCAGATTATTGCCGTATTGTAAATAATAAGCATCATGCCAGATTGGTAAACCATATAGAGGATGCAAAAGAAAAAGGCGCCAATATTGTTTGTGGAGGCACCTACGATGCCTCGCAAAATTATATAGCACCTACTATTTTTACAGATGTTCCAGAAGAAGCTTCTGTTTTAAAAGAGGAAATATTTGGGCCTTTGTTGCCCGTGAAAACATATACGGATATTGATGAGGTGCTTACCTATATTAACGAGAGAGAGAAACCATTGGCGCTGTATGTTTTTAGTAATAATAAGAAAAACACGCAACATATAGTCAACCAAACAAGAGCAGGGGGTACCTGTATCAACAACTGTGTTGTGCAATACAGTAACCACCACTTACCATTTGGAGGTAGTAACCACAGTGGTATTGGGAAGACTCACGGATTGTATGGTTTTCAGGAGTTCTCGAACAGTAGGTCCGTGTTAAAACAACACATTCCTGGTGCTATAGAACAGTTGTTTCCTCCGTATACTTCACTCAAAGAAACCTTAGTGAAGCTCACTGTAAAATGGTTCTAGAAGTGTTAAAATAATGCAGGTAAAGGGTATGTAAAATAAAATACGTACCTTGGTATATGAAGCCAGGTCACTGTGCCGCCTAAAAGAATGTAGTATGGAAAAATTTGGAGAATTAATCGGTCTTGACAAACCAGTACTTATTGATTTTTATTTTGATTGGGAGAACTCAGAAAATGAGATCGATGTGATGCGAGATGTTGCAGCGGCTTTAGGTGATCAAGCAAAAGTAATCAAGATTGACATCAAAAAAAACGAGGTGCTTGTAGATGCTTTAAAAGTAAAAGGAAACCCTACGTTTATGATTTATAAAAAAGGAGAGATGAAATGGCGACAGTCCGGCGAACAGGATGCCAATACCTTAATCAACAGGGTTCGACAATACGTTGAATAACCTACTTAAAATTTAAAAAAAATCCTTCAAGAAGTAGTTTTAGCTACTCTTTGAAGGATTTTTTTTTAGTCTTGAATTGCTTCAGTCTCAGGAAAGAGATGGCCAATAAGTTGTACGTGGCTGATGAAGCCATTTTGTAGCATTGTAAGATAAGCACTGTCTTTATCGTATGCTTCTACCTGACTGAGGATGTTTTTATACATGTACAGATCCATTTCTACAGTATCAAAAACACGGTTGGCATCTACAGCGTTATAGGTACTGTGGTGTATGAATTTGTCTTGTAAGATTTTCAGTAAAACAGTAACTACTTCTCTTGCTTTTTCTGGTTCTCCTGCCGTGTAGTATAGCTCTGGATATCCTAAAGAAATACTGTAATGCCCAAAATCTTTGATAGGCATTTGCGCAATAGAGAAATCCAAGATTTCTACAGCTTTTAGAGTGTCTCCTTCTTGTAGAAAGGTGGTTGCTAAGCGCTGTAGGTTGTTGCGCATAGAAATGGCGTTTCTTTTGGTTTGCTCGTCTATATAAATGGTGCTGTTACTGGTTTCTCTCCAGTCTAATTTTTGTATGTTTTTATACATTTTTTGGGCATCAATACGACCCATATCGAACATGCTTTTTCCCTCGTTGGATGTTTTAATAGGCACCAATTTGTACGCCATTCCATCGAGTTGTAGGTAGTCTTTTAGCCAAATGTATTCTTCGTCTGCATTTGCGCCACCAGTAAAGTAGATGGGGCGTTCCCATTGGTTGTTTGCCAAGATATCGAGCATTAAAATTCTGTTTTTTGTCAACCCGCGATCATCAATGGTAATGTCTATATAGTCTACAATCTTATCGGCATCTTTTTGTGCTACCACACCGTTTCTTAAGACGGTCTCTTTGTGTACCGGTATGCGAATTCGGTTGGTAGGATATATTTTCTCTTGTACGTTGTTCTCCGTTTCTATGTAGGTAATGTCATTGTTACTGGCAATCCATTTCATAAAGTAATCAATAGAGATAATGGTGTCTTTGAATTGCGGCAATGGGTAATGGTACGCCAAGTCTAAGGTGCCAAACTGATATTGATGGTGTTTTAATTGCGACGGAATAGGGTCTGCATCGTAGGTTTTCTTTTTCATTTGGTCGATGTACCAATCGGTGGCAAAGAGGCTGGTGTTTACCAATTTCACGTCTTTTCGAATCCCTTCTACTTCCTGTAGGTACCACAAAGGAAAGGTGTCGTTGTCTCCAATAGTAAATAAGATCGCATTGGGGTCGCAAGATTCTAAGTACGACATTGCATTTAAGCGCGTCGTGTATCTGTTAGAGCGATCGTGGTCGTCCCAGTTTTGTGTTGCCATCAATACCGGCACTGCAAAAAGGGCCACAACAGTACTGGTAATAGCAATTGTTTTTTTGTTGGCAAGGTGCTTAAAGTACTCGTAGAGTGCAAGTACGCCAAAGCCTGCCCAAATAGCAAAGATGTAAAAAGATCCTACGACGGCATAATCGCGTTCGCGGGGTTCAAAGGGTCTTGGGTTGGTATAGAAAATAATAGCAAACCCTGTAAAAGCAAAGAAAATCGCCAAGGTGTAAAATCGGTTTTTATCTTGTTTTAAATGGTATAAGAGTCCTATAATCCCAAGGATTAGCGGTAGAAAATAATACGTGTTTCTCCCTTTGTTTTCTAAAACAACTGCCGGCAGTTTTTGTTGCGAACCGAGGCGTATTTCATCAACAAAGTCAATGCCACTTAGCCAGTTGCCATTTTCGAGGTCTAAATTCCCTTGGGTATCGTTTTGCCTTCCTACAAAATTCCACATAAAATACCGCCCGTACATATAGCCAAATTGATAGCTAAACATAAAGTGCATGTTTTCTATAAAAGTGGGTCTTCGAGAACTGTTCTGAGGAATACCAGCAATGGCTTTGTACATTTTTTCTGAAGCAGGGTTTACCATCCTTGGTATGAATCCTTTGTGTTTGTCAGACCAATTTGGCAGTACGTTTTTGTAGGTGTTTACAATTTCGTACTTCCCGTTTTTTTGCTCGTATTTTGGTTTGTCATCTCGGTATGGAGTACTGGCATCTTGCTCTCTGTTGTGGCTAAAAGAATAGTAGTTTCCGTAGAAAACATTGGCATCTCCGTACTGCTCTCTGTTGTAATAGGCGAGTAGTTCGCGTGCGCTAGAAGGATTGTTCTCGTTGATGGTGGTATTGGCATTCGCACGGATTGGGAGCATCATCCAAGATGAAAAACCAATCATAATAAAAAGAATCGACAAGACCAATGTATTGGCATGCACCTGATTGTTTTTGCGCGTATATCGAAGTCCAAACACAAACAAGCCGATTAAAACCAGTGCAGCAATTAGTGTTCCTGAATTATAAGGAAGCCCAATAGTGTTCACAAAAAATAATTCAGAAGCACTAAAGAATCGCAGTGTAAACGGAAATAAAAATTTGAAGACAAAGGCCAGTACTAAAACAGCACCAACAGTGGCAATGGCTGTGGTCTGTACGGTTGGTTTCTTAAATTTTTTAAAGAAATAAAGGAGTACAATGGCAGGGATTACTAAGAGCGATAAAATATGAACGCCAAAAGAGAGGCCTGTTACAAAGCAAATAAGTACGAGCCATTTGTTTCCTCTTGGCTGCTCTAGTTCGTGTACCCAACGGAGTCCTAGCCAAAAGAGCAAGGCCATTAAAAAGGAAGACATGGCGTATACTTCGCCTTCTACGGCACTAAACCAGAAACTGTCTGAGAAGGTGTATGTTAAAGCACCTACAATACCGCTCCCTAAAATAGCAAGTCTGTTGCTTTGGTTTAGTTCTCCAGTTTTTAATAAGGCTTTTGAAGCCAAAATGGTGATGGTCCAGAATAGAAATAAAATGGTAAACGCACTGGCTAAGGCGGACATGAAATTGACCATCTGTGCAATTTGTGATACTTCGGAAGTGAACATAGCGAAAAAGGCGCCAAGCATTTGAAATAACGGTGCTCCTGGAGGGTGCCCAACCTCTAGTTTTACAGAAGTAGCAATGTATTCGCCACAATCCCATGCGCTAACAGTAGGTTCTAATGTAAGTGTGTAGGTTAGTAAAGCAATTGCGAAAACCGCCCATCCTAAGAGGGTGTTCCATTTTTTATACTGTGCTGTGTTCATAAAGTGTTGTTAATAGCTTGCGAATTTATAGATAAAAATCAAATGGACAATCGATTCCTGGTACTGAATTAAGAATTGCTTGTGTACGGACGCTCTAAAAATCAAAAATAGCAGAATGATTGTGGTTCTTTAGCGTATCTTTGGTAAAGTTGTGTTAAATCAAAAAAAAGTTAAAAATTAGTTGCAAAATAAAAACATTGCATTAAATTTGCACCCGCAATAAAGCATTGGCCTATGGTGTAATTGGTAACACACCGGTTTTTGGTACCGACATTCAAGGTTCGAGTCCTTGTAGGCCAACAAAAAAACCGCTTCCTTTTCAGGAAGCGGTTTTTAATTTTACAAAAAGTGGGTTACACTTTAAAGGTTAGCATGGGTCTCATGACATAACTGGTTAAGTTCTTAGCAATACTGCTGTTAAACAATCGAGACAAGCCACTTCTTCCATGCGTAGTTAGCGCAATAATGTCTGCCTGAATTTCGTTCGAGAAATTTAAGATGCCTTTTTCTACCGAAATATCGTTGAATACATTAATGGTGTGTTCTGGAAGCGCTGAAAAATCTGTTAAAAACGCTTTTATTTTTTCTTTAGCATCGTGGTCGCTTTCGAAATTATGGGCGGTATTTACTTTTAATAAGTGTATGGTGCTGTTAAATTTACTTGCAAAATCCAATAAGTTTGCAAACGCAGCTTTGTTGTCTTCTTTAAAAGAAGAGGCAAAAACGAGGTTGTCTAAATGGAAGTCTTTGGTGTCTTTCTTTACAACAATTACAGGTGCTTTAGAGGTTCTAACTACTTTTTCTGTATTAGATCCTATTAGTATTTCTTCAAAATCGGAATGCCCTTTAGAACCCATTACTATTAGGTTCATGTTGTTTTTCTCACTGTAGTCTAAAATACCTTCCGAAGCATTTTGAAAACGGATGGAGTGGATAACGTGGGTGTTTTCTGAAAAATAATACTCTTTAAAATGTAGTAGTTTTCTGCGGACTTTACGCAGGTACATCATGCTTTCAGGGATGCTAAAGTTGCTCCCTGCAGCCATGTCTACAATGCCAGAAGGTAATTCTACCATGTGGAGTAAGTGGATTTCGCTGTTTGATTTTTTCGCAATGATTGCAGCTAATTTGGTAGCGTAAGCTGATTGGTCAGAAAAATCTACCGGGACTAAGATTTTTTTCATGATATCTAGTGTTGTTTTGTGTTTCTATTATGGGTATCTAAAGGTACAAAATAAATTTTAAAGTAGTCGTATTTTGGTATTCATAATTAAGTTCTTATATTTGCACCGAAAATAACGTAAAAAAAGAATGAAGGGGACGCTAAGTCCCCTCTTTTTATATCTAAAATGAACCAAGAACTCGTTACCCAATTACTCGAAGATGCTTTGAAAGAAAACCAAGCATTGTTTTTAATTGATTTGTCTTTTTTACCAGGCAATAAAATTAGAATCATTGTAGATGGAGATACCGGAATTTCATTAGAAGAATGTATTCGATTGAATAAAGCTATTGAGCACAATTTAGATAGAGAAGAAGAAGATTTTTCGTTAGAAGTTACCTCGCCCGATATTGCGGAGCCTTTAAAAGTGCAACGCCAGTATCAAAAGAATTTGAAACGAATTCTTACCGTAAAAACAAATGATGCCAAGTTAGAAGGGGCATTAATTGGCATAACGGAGCAGGGCATTACTTTGCGGTGGAAAGCAAGAGAGCCAAAACCAATAGGTAAAGGAAAGGTAACTGTAGAGAAAACAGCAGAGCTGTTGTTTACAGAGATTAGAGAAGCAAAAGTGAAGATTATATTTTAACAAAAGACGCATGGAGAATATTGCACTGATTGAATCGTTTTCAGATTTTAAAGACAATAAAAGTATCGATAGAGTTACTTTAATGTCTATTTTAGAAGAAGTTTTTAGAGCGACCCTAAAACGAAAGTTTGGGTCGGATGAAAATTTTGATATCATTATCAACCCAGATAAAGGGGATTTAGAAATCTGGAGAAACCGCGTAGTGGTTGCTGATGGAATGTCTGAAGATGATAACGAAGAAATTGAATTGGCAGAAGCCCGTAAAATTGAGCCTGATTTTGAAATTGGCGAAGATGTATCGGAAGAAGTAAAGTTGGTCGACTTAGGAAGACGTGCTATTTTGGCTTTACGCCAAAACTTAATTTCTAAGATTTACGAACACGATAGCACCAATATATTTAAGCAATTTAAAGAATTGGAAGGCGAGTTGTACACTGCAGAGGTGCACCACATTCGTCACAATGCTATTATCTTATTAGACGACGAAGGAAACGAAATTGTATTGCCTAAGAGCGAGCAAATTCGTTCAGACTTTTTTAGAAAAGGAGATTCTGTTAGAGGTGTTATTAAGCTAGTAGAGTTGCGCGGGAATAAACCGGCAATTATTTTATCTAGAACCGCTCCAGAATTTTTGACAAAATTATTTGAACAAGAAATTCCGGAAGTTTTCGACGGTTTAATTACCATCGAAAAAGTAGCTAGAATTCCTGGTGAAAAAGCAAAAGTAGCAGTAGATTCTTACGATGATAGAATTGACCCTGTAGGCGCTTGTGTGGGTGTAAAAGGATCTCGTATTCACGGTATTGTACGTGAGTTAGGAAACGAAAACATTGACGTGATCAATTATACAAAAAACGAACAATTGTTTATTTCAAGAGCCTTGAGTCCTGCAAAAGTAACTTCAATGGAAATTGAATTGTACGAAGAAGAAAAAGATGGTAAGAAAGGACGTGTAAACGTACTTTTAAAACCAGAAGAAGTTTCAAAAGCCATCGGTAGAGGTGGTGTAAATATTCGCTTGGCGGGTCAGTTAACAGGGTACGAAATAGATGTACAACGTGAAGGATTGGCAGACGAAGATGTAGAATTAACAGAATTCTCTGATGAAATAGAAGAGTGGGTAATTCTAGAATTTAAGAAAATAGGTTTGGATACTGCGAAGAGTGTTTTAGAACAAGACGTAACCGAATTGGTAAAAAGAACCGACTTAGAGGAAGAGACTATTTTAGAGGTACAACGTATCTTAAAAGAAGAATTCGAAGAATAAGTACAACTACCGGTTTGTATGTTCCGGAGTTGTAAGTCTATCTTTAGGATGGGGATATAAAAAACAAACAAAAGAAAAGAAGCATAACTGTGCAGTAGCACAAAGTGTGTTTTTTGTAAACAAAGGCTAAAATAGATTATATGGCTGAAGCAAAAAAAGTAAGACTTAACAAAGTTCTAAGAGAGTTAAATATCTCATTAGATAGAGCGATAGAACACTTGGGGAAAAGTGGTCATGAGGTAGAGGCACGTCCGACTACAAAAATCTCTGACGCAGAATACCAGGTACTCTTAGACGGTTTTCAAACCGATAAATCTAAGAAAGTCGCTTCTAAAGAAGTTGGTGAAGAAAAACGAAAAGAGAAAGAAGCGATGCGTATCGAGCTTGAAGAAAAGCAAGAACGCAAACGTTTAGAAGAGGAAGCCAAGAAAGAAGTCTTAAAAGCCAAAGCTGTCAAATTAGAGGTAAAGACTATTGGTAAAATCGACATAGACGGTTCAGGGGCTGTTGTTAAAGAAGCACCTGTGAAAACACCAGTTGTTGCGAAGGAAGAAGCGCCTGCAGTGGTAACACCTGTAAAAGAAGCGCCCGTAAAAGAAACTCCTACAGAGAAGGAAACAACGCCTGTTGTTAAAGCAGCGCCTAAGAAAGCAGTTGTTGCAACTACTGCTATTGATAAAGAAGCAGCAGCGCCTGTGGAAAAAAAACCGGCAGGGAAACCAGCCGGTATTAAAGCAGCGCCAGAAGTTGTTCAAGAAACATCAGAAAAATTAAAAACACAATATAAAAAGTTAGATGGGCCTAAGATTACAGGGAAAATCATCGACTTAAAGCAATTCGAGAAACCAAAGAAGAAGAAGCCAGAAGCGAAAGCAGGCGATTCAGATCCTCGAAAAAAGCGTAAAAGAATTAGCAAGCCAGGAGGTCCAAATGCTGGAAGAACACAACCTGGAGATCGCAGACCTGTTACCCGTAGTACATACAAAGGAAAAGGGGCTCCAAGAACCGGACTGGTTAAGAAAGAAGAACCTACAGAAGCAGAAATCCAAAAACAAGTAAGAGAGACCCTAGAGAAATTACAAGGGAAATCTAAGAAAGGAAAAGGAGCGAAGTACCGTAGAGACAAAAGAGACCAACACCGTCAACAAACCGAAGCAGAACAAGAAGCGCAGGTATTGGATGGTAAAATATTAAAAGTAACAGAATTTGTTACTGTAAGTGAAGTTGCTACGATGATGGATGTGCCGGTAACCAACATTATTTCATCATGTATGATGTTAGGGATGATGGTAACCATGAATCAGCGTTTAGACGCAGAGACACTTGCCATTGTTGCAGAAGAATTTAATTACGAGGTAGAGTTTGTAGGAGCCGAAGTAGAGGAATCTATTGAGGAAGTTATAGATAAGCCAGAAGATTTAAAAGATCGCGCCCCAATTATTACGGTAATGGGACACGTAGATCACGGAAAAACATCGCTACTAGATTACATTCGTAAAGCGAATGTGATTGACGGCGAATCAGGAGGGATCACACAGCATATTGGAGCCTATTCAGTAGCTGTTGGAGATCAAAACATTGCATTTTTAGACACCCCTGGTCACGAGGCTTTTACCGCCATGCGTGCACGTGGAGCACAAGTAACCGACTTGGTTATTATTGTGGTTGCTGCCGATGATGATGTGATGCCGCAAACCAAAGAGGCTATTTCGCATGCGCAAGCTGCAGGAGTACCTATTATCTTTGCTATTAATAAAGTAGACAAACAGAACGCCAATCCAGACAACGTAAAAACACAGCTTTCTGCTATGAATTTATTAGTTGAAGAATGGGGAGGTAGCATCCAGTCGCAAGATATTTCTGCAAAAACTGGACAAGGAATTGAGGAGTTGTTAGAGAAAGTCTTGCTAGAAGCAGAGATCTTAGAACTCAAAGCAAATCCAGATAAATCAGCAACAGGAGCTGTTGTTGAAGCATTGTTAGATAAAGGAAGAGGGTATGTATCTACTATTTTAGTACAAGCCGGAACCTTAAAAATTGGAGATTACTTATTGGCTGGTAAACACAGTGGTAAAGTAAGAGCCATGTTTGACGATCAAGGAAACAGTTTAAAAACAGCAGGCCCTTCTACACCCGTTTCTGTATTAGGATTGGATGGAGCGCCGCAAGCTGGAGATAAATTCAATGTATTTGAAGACGAACGCGAAGCAAAACAAATTGCCTCAAAACGTTCTCAATTACAACGTGAGCAATCTGTAAGAACGCAAAAAACATTGACATTAGACGAAATTGGACGTCGTATTGCGTTGGGTGACTTTAAAGAATTAAACATCATCTTAAAAGGAGATGTAGATGGTTCTGTAGAAGCCTTAACCGATTCGTTCCAGAAATTATCTACGGAAGAGATTCAAGTAAATATCTTACACAAAGGTGTAGGAGCCATTACTGAAAGTGATGTTTTATTAGCTTCTGCATCGGATGCGATTGTCATCGGATTTAATGTGCGACCGCAATCAAATGCCAGAGTCATTGCAGATAGAGAAGAAGTAGATATTAGAATGTATTCTATTATTTACGACGCGATTAACGACTTGAAAGACGCCATGGAAGGGATGTTATCTCCAGACATGAAAGAAGAAGTTACCGGTACTGTTGAAATTAGAGAAGTATACAAAATCTCTAAAGTTGGAAACATTGCAGGGTGTATGGTGATCAGCGGTAAAATCTTTAGAAACTCACAAATCCGTATTATTAGAGACGGTATTGTAGTGCATTCAGGGCTATTAACTTCATTGAAACGTTTTAAAGACGATGTAAAAGAAGTTGCCAAAGGATACGATTGTGGTACTCAAATTAAAGGGTATAACGATATCAAGGAAGGCGATGTTATTGAAGCCTACCATGAAGTAGCTGTAAAGAAGAAGTTGAAATAAACGCCTGCTTTTACAACCATAAAAAAACCGAAAGAGACTTCTCTTTCGGTTTTTTTATGCGGTACTATTTCGTGGCTACATCGGTACTACAATGGCGCTCTTAAAGACTGTTTTAAATTGATTCCAAGCACGGTCTGCTTCTAGCCGCGTTTTATAGCTCCCTACTTGTATCTTCCATTCTGGATCTTTGTATGATAAATGGGTAGCGGTGTCTGGAAAAGCGATTTTAAATTTTTTTTCTAGACGTTTCGTTTGCTGTTCGCTGCCGTTAAAAAGCTGAATGCGAAATCCGTATCCATACAGTTTATTGTAGGCTCTTTTTTTTATAATTAAAGAGTCAATGAGCTCTTTTTCAGTAGGTTTGTCTTGCGCTGCACTCTGCTGTACTCCTGTGAAAATAAAGAGGATAAGAAGGGTAGCAAAAAGTGGGTTTCTCATAAGGGCTTGTTTTTTTTACAAAAGTAAC
>Ga0209035_10000123_pt1 | contig 29643 bp, 30 predicted proteins | sample MarorgKNORR_S2LV_6_FD_188220 | JGI IMG/M metagenome (GOLD analysis project Ga0209035, IMG submission 188220) | Marine microbial communities from the Southern Atlantic Ocean, analyzing organic carbon cycling - AAIW_A/KNORR_S2/LV (SPAdes) (version 2) | ecosystem: Environmental > Aquatic > Marine... | reverse complement strand
GCTACGTCTTCAGCATGAATATAATGTCTAGAGCCTGCAACTGTTTTTTCAGTGTTTGCATGTACAGTAACTAGCTCATTATCTCTTGCTTTTTTAATAACTATTGGGATGTACTTTTCAGGACTTTGTCTTTCTCCAAACACATTCATTGTATGGGTGATAAGTGATGGCAATCCATATGTATTCTCATAAGCAACAACTAACTCTTCAGCTCCAGCCTTAGATGCTGAATAAGGATTCGTAGAATTATATCTATCATTTTCCTTGTAATTTGTTCCCTTGGGAGCCGGTCCAATAACTTCATCCGTACTAAAATATGCAAATCTTTCTAGGTGGTCTAATTTTCTAGCATAATCTAAAATGTGTGCTGTGCCCACAACATTATCCATTACAAACTCTAAAGGATAAGTAATTGATCGATCTACATGCGATCCTGCTGCGAGATGACTAATATAATCGACTCTTCCTATGGTGGCAGTAATCTCTGGATTAAGCTCTGCTTTTAAATCATGATGAATAACTCTCACTCTTTTTTGTTCAGATTTAGGATAAGCACTGACTACCTCATGTAACCTATTGAGATTACCGCTAAAATCTAATCTATCTAGTGTGATAATCTCCCAATCTGTTGTAGATAAAATTTTATCAACTACATGATGAGCAATAAATCCCGCACCGCCTGTGATTAGTATTTTTTTACTCATTATTTTTTAATGTTTTTATGATTAAATCAATATCCATTTTGGTAAGATAAGGATGCATTGGTAAACTAACAATTGTTTGTGATAAATTTTCTGAAATAGGAAAATCTCCATCTTTATAACCTAAATAATGAAATCCTTTCATTAAATGGATAGGATATTTATAGTATATAACATTTGGTATGTTATTTTTTTTCAACTTATCTACTAATTCTTCTCTTTTTTTATGTGAACCTAAAGTAATGGAGAACAATGCATGCGCAGAATGATAATTTTCTGGTATATGCTGAGCATTGTTCAAATATTCCCTATAATAATCATTCGCCTTATTTCTCATATCTAACTCTTCGTCAAAAATTGTTAGTTTTTCTAATAGAACTGCAGCTTGCATACTATCTAGTCTTCCATTTAGCCCAATAACCTCACTATTATATTTATCTGAACTGGTTCCATGAATACGGATTGCTTTGCATTGCTCTGCTAAATTATCATCATTAGTAAGCATAGCTCCACCATCACCATAACACCCTAGTGGCTTAGCGGGATAAAATGAAGTGGCAGCAATATCTCCAAATGTTCCTACTGTTCTATCTCCAATTGATCCACCAAAGCTTTGTGCTGCGTCTTCAATTACTTTTAAATCGTATTTTTTTGCAATACTATCAATTAAACGATAGCGAGCTGGAACACCAAATAAATCTACTGGTATGATTGCTTTAGGCTTAAGTACTCCTGCTTTTATAGTATCTTGAATAGCAATTTCTAGTTTTTCACAATCAATATTAAAAGTAGAGTCATAAACATCAACAAAAACAGGGGTAGCTCCAAGTAAGGCAATCACTTCTGCTGTAGCAACATAAGTAAATGGAGTGGTAAATACAGCATCTCCAGGTCCTATACCCCATGCCATAAGAGGGATTAACAACGCATCTGTCCCAGATGAACATGAAATCGCATGTTTTACTCCACAATAATCTGCCAACTTCTCTTCTAATTCATACACTTCTGGACCCATGATATAGGCACCATGATCTAGAATAGCATTGAATCTCTTCTCCAGAGGTTTACGAATACGGCTTTGTTGTGTTTTTAGGTCTAAAAATTGCATAATAATTCACTTAAAATTACCACAATTATTTCCTGAAAGATAAAAAAAATAATTATACTAGATTTGTTACAATAATAGTATGAAGAATTAGAGAGTTTTATTGATAGTATAATTAATAGTTGCGGTTCTTCGATAAATGGGCCAAATTTGCGGAGAGTACATAGCTTGTACTCTTAAGTTAATATATTAATATATGAAGATAACCGAGAAAAAGGAGTTAACTATGAATCGAACGATTCTTGGTGCGCTATTTGGAATTGTAATGATTTCTAGCGCTCTCTTAGGTCAAAGCACCGTGTCTGGAACTGTTACAGATGCAGACGGGAACGCTTTACCAGGAGCAAATGTTGTAGTTGAAGGAACTGCATTGGGTGCAGCTGCTACGTTAAGTGGTGCTTACTCAGTAAGTGTTCCTAATGGTACATACACAGTAACCGCTAGTGTAGTGGGTTATACATCAGAAAGTGCAACTGTAAAGGTTTCAGATTCTAACGCATCTGCAAGCTTTTCTTTAGCATCATCTTCCGTCGCGTTAGGCGGAGTTGAAGTACTAGCTGACCGTGTAGACAATACCTCAGCAATCCCTTATGATGACTATACTAAAGCTGATATTGATTTCAGATTAGGTGGTCGTGGATTGCCAAAAGCCTTAGCAACCCTACCAAACGTTTACGTTGAAAATGGTGGTGGTTGGGATGATGAAAATGTATACGTTCGTGGTTTTGACGATCGTTATACATCTTATCTAATTAATGGTATCCCTATGAATGACATGGAAAATGGAAATTTATACTTCTCTAACTGGAGTGTATTAGCTGATGTTGCATCAGTAGTACAAGTTCAAAGAGGAGCAGGATCTGTTAATTTAGCAACACCTAGTTTAGGTGGTGTGGTAAACTTTATGAGTATGCCAGCATCTTCTGAAGCAAGTGTTGTAGTAAAACAAGAAACAGGACAACATTCTTACTCAAAAACCGCTGTTACTATTAACACTGGTTTAATGATGGATGGGAAACTTGCAATGGTAGCATCAGCGTCTAAAAGAACTGCTGACAGACTATTTGCAGTAGGTACCTACACAGAGGCATGGTCGTATTATTTTAATACATCATACTCATTCAATGAGAATAATCGTCTTGAATTTGTTGCACTTGGATCACCTCAGATTCATGGACAAAGTTTTTGGAACAACCGTGTTTCAAATTACAGTCATGAATTAGCTCGCGATATGGGAGTAGCAGAGGAAGATTTAAGAACTGAATACGGAATGGACTATAACCCTAGAGCAGATAATCTAGACACGCCTTTTACAGGTCAAAAAGCTACTGCTAGTTGGTTACCATTTGACGGCTGGAACAATCGTTCAGCTGACATGTATTCAAGTACATTAATTAATGAAAGAGAAAACTACTTTCATAAACCAATTGTACAATTAAACTCATACAACAAGCTAAACGACACTATGACGTTAGCTAGTTCACTTTACTACTCAGGTGGTGAAGGTGGTGGTTCCGGTTCTGCTGGTTCTATACGATGGAAAGCTGACGGTTCAGGACGTGATTATGATGAGACTATTCGTCGTAACAGCTTGGACTTTGTTGATGGTTTCGGCTATCAATCTAGAGGTATTCTAAGAGGAAGTAGAAATAATCAATCCACTGTTGGTGTAGTTTCTAAGCTAGACATGGAAGTTAGTGACACTGTGTCAATGACTTTTGGTGTAGATATTAGAACTGCAAAAGTTGAGCACTATCGTGAAGTATACAACCTATTAGGTGGTGACTTCTACATGGATACATCTAATCCAAATTGGACAGATGATCAACAACACAGAACTCTTGGAGACAAGGTATTCTATGACTACACTAATACTGTAGACTGGATGGGTGGTTATGCTCAAGTCAATTACGATAATGGTATGGGTACTAATGGTTTCGCTATGTTTGGAACTACTTCAGCTAGCTATACTAACCAAGATCACTTCACGCTTGATAATAATAAAATCGAAGCAGACGGTGAAATGGGATATCAAATGAAAGTTGGTGGAAGCCGCGCATTAAACGATACATGGCAGTTGTTTGGTAACATGAGTTACTCTGCAATGACACCTTCACTTGATAAGGTAATTAATGACTACAATAATACGCTGAATGGAAGCTTTGAAAATGAAAAAGCTACTTGGTTAGACGTAGGTGCTAGATTTAAATCAGCTAACGGCCAATGGGCTGGTAGTATGAATTATTACTATGCATTATGGTCTGATAGAAACCAAAGTGGTACTTCAGAGTCTCTAGACGGTACAGAGTCATTCTTTAGTATTACTGGATTAAATGAATTGCATACAGGACTAGAATACTCTGTTGCATATCAACCAATCCCAGTATTAAGAATCGATATTAGAGGTCATGAAAGTGATTGGAGATTTACTGACAACCTGTCTTACTCTTACAATGAAATTGAAGGAGATGCAGGTAGTGAAGAAACATTAGCTCTTTATGTTAAAGATGTGATGGTTTCAGGTGCTCCACAATCACAAAATGTTATAATTGTGACTGGTTTCTTCAACAGATTAAAAGTATCTGGTGAAGTTCAATCATTCTCTAAACAATATCCAAGATGGGGTTATGACGGTAACATTGAAGACTTAGCATTCTTATTAGGGGAAGATAATACTTTCGCTGAAGATGCTTATGTTACTGGCAATACAACTCTAGTTAACTTTGTTAGCAGCTATACAACCGAGCTAATGGGCAAAGATGTTACTTTAAGTGCGTCTGTGTTCAATGCAATGGATGAATTATATGTTGGTGACTTTGTTGATGCATATGATGGTTCTGGAGACGTGAGCAATTTAAGAGTTCGTGTCGGTCAACCAAGATCATATAACATTGGAGTGACAATTAATTATTAATCTCATTTTATTATAGATTAGTATTAAATAAAAAAACCCTTCAATTTTTTGGAGGGTTTTTTTATTGTAGTTTTTTTTGGAGAGCACTTAATTCTTCAAGTAGTGCTTTGTCTGGACTAGAATCGTCCTCTTCTAATCTGCGAATCCTATCTCTAAGTAGTGCAATCTCTTTTTTGATAGGCTGACGTTCTAGAGTTTTAATACAGTCATCTAAAATAATAGATTCATATGCTTTGCTTGGTACTTCTATTGCTAAAGAAGCGATTAAATTACGTTGCTCTGGCGAGCCTCCTATTAGCTCAAGAATCTGACCTGGGTTATAATCTTTGTCGCTATTGTCGACTAGCACCTTTAAAACGTTATAAAGTAGCTTATTGCTAAATAGTGCTAAAGGCATTGCTGTGGCAAGTTTTGGAGAATGTAGGGCTAGTTTAATTAACTCTAACTGAGCTTTATCTTCAGACGAGGTATAGTGAGTGACTTCTGTAGGGCTCACTTCTTCTTGCTTAGAAGTCCTATACCTTTTTTGTTTAAGATTGCTAAAACGGTCAAATACTTCAGCCTCTATAACGCCTAATTGATTAGCAAGTTTACGGACCAAATCATTCCGAATCATCACGTCTGGTACTAGCTGTATCTCAGCAATACATTCATTTAAAAATTTCGATTGATCTGCAGCGCCTTGGCTTAAAATATCTTTTTGAGTAATAATAAAGCTGATAGGATGTGCTGCTTCTTTAATTAAGGTTCTAAAGTCTTCTTTTGTAGTGCTATCTTTTTTGAAAAAGTCATCTGGATCATCACCATTCCCTAAATGTAATACTCTTGTTTCAATACCGTTCTGCAATAAAACATAACTTGTGCGAATAGCAGCATTAATACCTGCGCTGTCTGAATCGTAACATAGAATTACTCTATTAGTATATTTTTTTAATGCAATAGCATGCTTACTAGAAAATGCTGTTCCAGATGTAGCAAGCACATTATCAAATCCTTGCTCTACAAGACGCAAGAAGTCTGTCTGCCCTTCTACTAAGATAGCAAAATTTTGTTTACGGATATTTGGTAATGTTTGATAAGAGCCATAAAAAATTTTACTCTTCTCAAATAATAGGGTTTCTGGAGAGTTTAAATATTTAACATCTTCTTTATCAGATAAACTTCTACCGCTAAATCCAATTACCTTACCAGATAAGCTAAAGAAAGGAAACATAATACGATTACGGAAACGATCAATGAGTGGTCCTTTTTTTGACTCTGAAAATAATCCAGATTTTTTTAAAATATCGTTTTGAAATTTATCTTTTAACTCTTTTAAAAGACTGTCCCAACTATCTGATGCAAAACCAATTCTAAATTTATTAATAATATTATCATCAAAATTTCTCTCTAATAAATATTTCTTTGCTTTACTCCCAGATGTAGCCTTTAGACTATTTTCAAGATAAAGACATGCTAATTCATGAATTTCATACAGTTGATCATAAAGGTTATTTTGCTCTTTATTCCCTAACTCAGTAATTTCAATACCATATTTTTCAGCTAAAGAACGTACAGCTTCTGGAAAGCTAATTTTTTCATATTCTATTAAAAACTGTACAGCATTACCTCCTTGAGCAGAACCAAAATCATACCACATATTTTTATCGGGTGCTACGCTAAATGAAGGCTTAGTTTCTGATCTGAAAGGACTTAACCCAAAATAGTTTTGACCTCTTTTTTTTAAATCTACGTATTGAGAAATAACATCTAAGATATCTACTTCTTCTAGAACACGGTTAATGGTTTCTTGTGCTATTCTTCTCATATGGGCATTGAACTTGACATTGATTCACTAATATAATCTTTCATAGGCTCGAGTAAAACAAGAATTTGTGATTCGCTATAAAGGATACTATATATTTTACTAGATATAAATGCATCAAAAAACCAAACAAAGATAGTTAGCAATAGAATTGTTTTTAATCCCCCGAACAAAAATCCAAAAAATCTATCAATCAGTGTAAAGGAAGTTGATCCGCTAAAAAGAAATAACAATAGGCTAGTAATGAATCTAGAAATTATAATAGAAAAAAAGAAAATAACGAGGCCGGAAATCAAAAGCGTCCACCCCGTTCCTATAGTTAAAAATGATGATAAAAATATTGTTAAATCAATATAGAATGAGAGCGCAAAAAATATACCTACACCAATATCAATAAATTCAAATACAGCGTCAAAAAGTCCTTTTCTAATACCTAGAATAGCATTAAAAAAGATCAATAAGCAAAAAAGGATGTCAATTATCATACTAAGCTAATAATTCTTTTAAGATATTTTGTGCAACTCCTCCATCAATCTTACCTGCACCTTGTTTCATAACTTGTGGCATCACTTTACCAAAATCTGCCATACTAGAGGCTTCTGTTGTTTCAATCACAGATACTACAATAGCTCTGACTTCGTCTTCTGTCATCATAGAGGGCAAATAAGCTTCTACAATTTTAAGTTCTGATGTTTCCTGTCCGACAAGGTCGCTTCTTTCTCCTTGAGTATATAGCTTAATAGATTCTTTGTGCTGCTTAGCAGTAGTTTGTAACACTTTCATTACATCGCTATTTTCTAATGGCTTGCCTATTGCAATAGACTTATTCTTACACTTAGAAATTAAAATACGTAAAACACTTACCTTTGCTTTATCTTGACTTTTTAATGCTTCTTTTAAGTCATTTTCGATTTGATGTAACATAAATTTATTCTCCCTCGTTAATAGTTTTCATAGCTAATAATAACTTGTCTTGATTGGATTCAAATCCAATAAATCGTCTGCCTATTTTTTTTGCGGCAGATCCAACCCTCCCCACATCCATAAACGGATCTAATACCCAATTCAATTTGAAGCTACTTCCCTTTAAAATTCTGTGAATAATCTCATCATAGTCTAAATGAAACCATAAATTATTTTTGATTTCTTCTGGATTAGGACTGTTGATATTCTTCCCATCTACAATATAATTTTGATTAAAGACATAATCATTGGTCTTGGTAGCAAACCAAATATCAGATACTGTATTTTTCCATTGAGATAAACCTTCTTGTTCAGATTTTCTTTCTGCTGTAATTCTAGACTGAACATTAAATTTTTTATCTAACACTGAATGGTACATTGAAGAAGATTGCCAAGGACAAATAATGTAAATTGAGCCATTTGGCGTTAACACTCTTTTAGACTCTTCTAACCATCCATCTATCCACTCTATATAATTTTCAAATGTTGGGCTATTGCCAGGTAGGTTATTATTTCTTGGCTGTAGCGTAGGCTCTGTTACAATTAAATCAATAGACTCGTCCGGAATATTGGCTAACCCATCAATAGGATCTGCTAAGAATACACCTTCATGAAGTTTGTTTGTAAATGTCATATCTTCATTTGTCTTTATAGCAGGCAAATAACGATTTAAATCTTTTACTGTAAGTATTTCATTTTGCATGATAGTTACAATTTAGTCTTATAAAGTTAATTTAAAAATTGTAAGTTTATTATCTTGATACATTCACATAAAATCAAAATTGCCTTAAGTGCCTTGCCAAAAAATGATTGGTGGGGTTCTGGTATCGTTGCATATCCAGACAATGATATGATGGTAGATGGTGCACAACCCAATCAGTCTGTGTTAGAGCATGAATATAGCGAGTTAGTAACACTCATTGAACATGTAGGGCTAGAAACGGTTACAGTCCCATTTTCAGATGCTTTAGAAACAGAAGAAAAATTTGATTTTATATTTATGAGAGATCATTTTTTATGTAATAAAAATAAAACAATTGTGATGTGTAATATGCGACTTGAAGAACGCTTAGATGAAGGAAAATTTGTAATCGAAAAAATGCAACAATCTGGTTATAGAATTAGCTATTTACCCACACAAGACTGCTTAGCAGAAGGTGGAGAATTTTTTTATCTACCGAAAGAAAATATTTTATTAGCAGGTCTATGCCGCAATAATCTTAAGGGCGCTGAATCCATGGCAGAATTAATGGAAGTAGATCAATTGCATATCATTCAATCGGATGGGTATCATCTTGATACAGCAATTTGTCCTATATTTAATGATAAATATGATTGTATAGGTATTAATTGTGCTAGAGAAGTTTTTGATGATAAAAATTATAATACTTTAAGAGATATCTGTAAAAAACATAGTTGGGAATTATTAGATATTGAAAATCAAGATATGAAGAAGTCTTTGATAGCAAGGTCTGCTATGAATTGCTTAACCTTACCAGGATTGCTAATAGGTACAAGCCCAATTAACAATAAAAATGTTATAGATTTTACTCATCAAAATAATATACAGATGCATGTCGCCAATGTGTCTCAATTCAATTTGAGCGGAGGTTCAGTTCACTGTCTTACCAATGAATTGTTTTAGCTGTTTAAGCGGGGAAATCATCATTTAATGATGCCCATAGATATAGCGTAGCAATACTTTGATAGGGATGCCATTTCTCTGCGATTGAATCTATTTGATCGATACTATCTATATTATATAAGCTCTTAATAACATTAATTACTGCCAGGTCTCCTTTAGGAAAAATATTTAAGTCGTGTTTCGAAAAAATTAAAAACATATCAATCGTCCAGGGTCCAATACCTTTTAATTCTATTAATAGAGATCTGATTTTTTTGCTGTCATCAATAGAATGTAAGCTGTTAATCATTTCTAAGTTATCTTGATGAAATAAATTTTCTATGTAAGACTTTTTTTGATGAGATAGTCCTATTTTTTTCCAATCTTTCTCTTCCCATTTAAATAAACTATCAGATTTTTGAAAGCTATGGAATTCTAGGAATCTCTTATATATCGTATTACCAGCCTTAGTAGATATTTGTTGAAAAATAATATACTTAATTAGGTCATGTAAAAAATTATCTGATTGTTTGAGGGTTGGGATAGGATAATTAGCAATTAACTCTTTTAATATAGGATCATTATTTGACAGAATGTCTAGATAGTCCGCTTTAATAGGCATATATGTTATTTATCTTTAAAAAATTCCCAAATCAATCGTGAAGTATTTATATCATGACCCCACTCTTTCTTAAACCATGTATGACCTTCGTTCTGCATAGTGTATAGAATTACTTCTCGACTTCCATCACAATTATATGAAATAAGCTGCGTAGAATAAACTCCATCTCCATTAAAGTCTGGAACAGTGACTTCAGACTGATTTTGACAATTATTATAGTTTGCCCAAAATGAATGTGCGTTCTCTACGTTATAGCTCCAAGCATTTCCGTTATAAGGCACTACTGTATCAGACGTTCCGTGAAAATGAATAATACTTTTTTGATTTGGAGGAACACAGTTATAATATCCTGCCATTGAACCTGTCACAGATCCTATGCTATTAATTTCATCTAATTCACATGCTAATCTATAGCTCATAAACCCACCTAAAGACATTCCAGTGGAAAAAATCTTATCATTAGCGATATTATAGTTTGCTTTAAAATGCTTTATCAATGCAGCAAATAATCCTACATCATCTACGTCATTAAAGGTGGAGACTACATCAACATTCCAACCGGTAGTATTAGTGACATCAGTTATTCCTTGCACATACACTACTATAAAATTTTCTTCATCTGCAATACTATCAAACCCAGAATAATTTCGTATACTAGGCGCTTGACCTGTATACCCATGCAATACAAATAGTAATGGAAGTGGGCCATTGTTTGAATCGTAATTAGGGGGAGTATGAACAATAAAACTGCGAGTATAGTTACCAAATACTGTAGAAAAAGATGCTGTATCATCATTATAATAAGAAATTAGTTCTACGGTAAGATCTGAAATAGAGCCGTCTCCACCACCACTCCCACCATTATTACCATTACCAGTATTAGGATCTATTTCTCCGCTAGACGTTATTATCTTGGATCCTGACTCAGATCCACATCCAACGATTAATAAGAAGAGTAAAATTTTAGCTAGTTTGTGCATTTTCTCTTATTTCTTTTACTAAAAATATAATTGAAGATTTTAATTGATCTAAAGACTCATTATTCTCAAGAGTATAGTCTGCATAATCTTTCTTTTTATCATCATCCCATTGCAAGTCCATGCGCTCTTTAATTGATTCTTCTGACAGATTTCCTCTAGATAAAGCACGTTCAATACGTACAGATTTTAAGCTAGTTAATAAAATAATATATGCTCCAGATTCATGATAATACTTATATGACCCACTCTCAATAATGAGTGCGGCGTCAACAATAAAAATTTTATGCTTTTTTTCATGACGGATTTTTTCAACTCTTTTTAAAAGTTCTACATTTACAGCTGGATGTAAAATGGCATTTAACTTTTGCTGATTCTCTTTATTCTTGAATACTATCTTACTCATAGATGCAGGGTCAGTACTTTTTAAATCTGGAAAGGTATCTAAGATTTCTTCTGATATTTTTTTATCTAGTAAAAGGAGTTTTGCTTCTTTATCTGCATCAAAAACATATGCATTATGCTCCTCTTGAAAAATTTTAGATGCTGTACTTTTACCAGAAGCTATACCACCGGTTATTCCAATAATAATCATTACTGAATTTGCTCTAAAATCCGATGTGTTACTTGCTCAATAGACCCATCTCCATCAATCTGGATAATATTATTGCTATAAAAATCAACTAATGGGGCAGTTAATTGTGCATATACTTTCTGACGATTAGTGATTACTTCTTCAGTGTCATCTGCGCGACCAGAATTTTGAGCTCTTTCAATTAATCTTTGAATTAAAATTTTTTCTTCTACGTGGATATTTAATACATAGTCTATTTTTGAATGTAAATTTTCAATAATTAAACTTAATCCTTCAGCCTGTGGAATTGTTCTAGGAAACCCATCAACAATAACACCAGAATCTTTGAGTGATGTTAAAGTATTTTTCATTATAGATAATAATATAGTATCTGGGACTAGATTACCTCCATCCATATAAGACTGTGCTTTTAAACCAGTAGCTGTTTTTTTCTGTATTTCATTTCTCAACATATCACCAGTTGATAAATGTATAAGGTTATATTTTTCTGCAAGTATTTTAGCCTGCGTCCCTTTTCCTGCCCCCGGTGGACCCATTATTAGAAGTTTCATATCGTTTATTACATTGCTTTTGGTTGTTCAAAAATAGCCTGCATCGTCATTGCAAGCTTGGTAGGATTTTTTCTATATTTTTTTTGAATTAACTCAAGTGGTGTCTTTTTCTGTTTTATAACTTTTTTTACTTTACGATTCAATCGCGAGGATATACTATCTAAGTGTTGATCTTTTATTTTAATATCATCTAAATGTCGATCATCAATTACACTTAAATCATGCTTGCTGTCAAAATGATCTAGAAATTTGTCTTGAATAGCATGTTCACTTTTACTAGATAAGACTGCTCTTTTGGACGCTTCTTCTTTCGGAGGAGTTGTAGACTCTTCAAATGCTCTGTTCAAGAAATCTAATACATTAATTTCTTGATTATTGGGTATCTGAGGACTCTTTAAATCCTTTTTAGCAGGAGCCTGACTAGGAACGAGTCGCTTAGCCTTCTTTTGATTGCTTCTATAAGCAGACCAAAGATAAAAACCTGCAATCGCCCCCCAATACAGTAATTCTTCCAAATTTATCCCTCTGATTCGTCTTTAGATTCTTCTCCTGTACCAGCAATAGACTGTCTCATACTAGTATCAGAAGCAATATTATCAAGCTTGTAATAATCTAAAATTCCTAAATTACCTTCTCTAAATGCATGGGCCATAGCTTTAGGCACTTCAGATTCTGCCTCAACAACTTTAGCTTTCATTTCTTGCTCTAAGGCTACTGCCATTGCTCTTCTAGTTTCTGCTTTTGCTTGAGCAACTCTTAAGTCTGCTTCTGCTTGATCAGCTTGTAACTGGGCACCAATATTTTTTCCTACATCAATATCGGCAATATCAATGGAAAGTATTTCAAATGCTGTTCCTTGATTTAGTCCTTTATCTAATACATTTTTAGAGATTGAGTCTGGATTTTCTAATACTGCCTCATAAGACTCTTTTGAACCAATCGCACTTACAATTCCTTCTCCAACTCTTGCGATGATTGTATCTTCTGTTGCCCCTCCAACTAAGTTAGGGATATCAGTTCTCACAGTAACTCTTGCTCTTGCTCTCACTTCAATACCATCTTTTGATACGGCAGATAATTTTCCATCTACTGGCGCATCAATTACTTTTGGATATACGCTTGTTTGTACTGCAGATAAAACATCACGCCCTGCTAAGTCAATTGCAGTAGCAATTTCAAAAGTCAGTTCAATACCTGCCTTGGCTGCAGCAATTAGTGCAGCAACAACTTTATCTATATCTCCACCAGCCATATAATGAACTTCTAGATCATCGCTTTCAAGCGCTATTCCTGCTTTACGAGCTGCAATTAATCCATTAACAACAACACCTGGAGGAACACGTCTAAATCGCATTCCAATCAAATTAAAAATAGTAACCTGGCCACCTCCAATACTAAATATGGCTTGTAGCCATAGTCCCACTGGAACGACCCATAATAATAATAATATAAATAATACTAACGGTAAGGCAACATAAAGTCCCATTACTCCTCCTTTTTTTGTCTAAAAATCTTGTACAATTTATTCATAAATCTTGACATAATCCTACACCTTCCCTCTTTTTTTATAATTCTTTTTGAGAGTGCTCTTGTTAGAGTCTGTAGTAATAAATTTTTCTAAAAATTTTGATTTTAATAAAAGATTTATAACCATAATTAGAGCTATAATTGCTCCAATAATTCCCCATGAAAATCCATCCATTGCTTGCGAATAAATTTCATCGCTTACGGGAACTCCGGGAATCAATAAGAGATATAATCCATAAAATAAAACGCCAATCCCCGCTATACCAAAAAACCCAAATCCAGGAATTGCTATAAATTCTATTACTAGTAATAGTAAACCACTCATAATAATTAACAAGTCCATTGAAGAAGCTAGTTGTGTCAAATATCCTGCTCCCAATGCTAATGTTAAACATATAATACCAATAGTGCCTCCAATACCCCATCCAGCGCTATACAATTCAGAGATAATTCCAATAGTACCAAAAGTAGTTAATAACGACGATATGGTAGGGTCTGTAAGGAAGCGAACTAGGTCTTCAGACCAATTTTCATTTAAAATAATAATATTATAGTTTTCTATGCCAAGGCTAGATAAGATTGCTTCTATTGATTCTCCTTTTCCATCAGCAATATTGTATTTCAATGCTAGCTCTGTAGTTAGCGTAATAAGTTTACCTTCTTTTCTTCCCTCTATATCATCAACCTTTAATGAATCTCCATCAATTACTAAAAATTCAAAACTTAATTCTTCATCAACCATGCCTCGAGCAATATTAGAGTTTTTCCCTGTTTTTTCTGCGGTAGCAGCCATTTCTTCTCGCATATAACTTTGAGATTTTTCTGATTGTTTTGATCCTGTCATATCCACAACGCTAGTAGCCCCAATGGTCGCTCCATCTGTCATATAAATTTTATCACAAGATAGAGAAATTAGAGATCCAGCTGAAATCGCTCTACGATTAATAAAGGCTATAGTAGTCATATCTGTACCTGATATCGCATCCTTAATTTGGGTAGCGGCATCAACACGACCTCCAAAAGTATCAATATCAAAAATAATTAATTCGCTATTATCAGATTCTGCTATATTTATAGCACGCTTGACAAAACTAGGGATTCCTAAGTCAATTGTATCTTGTATAGGAACGATATAAATATTTTTTTTATTTTCTTGAGCTATACCACTCCCCAAGGTGAGTAATAAAATAAATAGTCCGATGTGTTTAAATTTTGTTTTCATTGCTAATACAAAGATTTACATTTACTTAATGTATCTATTTTTGAAAGTGCTTTCATTTATTCTAAGAACTGTTCCAACATTCTTAAATAAATTTACTTATAAATGCTTTTATAATCTACTATTCCATATACTAAAATTAAGACGAAAGGTAGTATTAGATAACTTGAAAAAAGCATTCCCTGAAAAATCTCAAGATTGGTACCATAAAATGACTTCTCAATGTTATAAATTTTATGCAGAAGATTTTTTAGAATTTCTATCTTTTCCGAGATACTTTGATGATGAAAAAATACAATTCAATAATCTTGAAGTCTTAGATGAAGCATTAGAAGAAAACAGAGGGGTTCTTTTTGTTAGTGGGCATTTTGGATCTTTTGATAAACTGTTTTATAGTCTATCGCACAAAGGATATCCTTTATGTGGAGTAGCATATAAACAGAATGATAGTGCTGCAGATAAATTTTTTAAACAAATTAGAGAAAAGTATATGCAAAGACAGCTCTATAAGGGGGGTTCAGGCATTGACCTTAAGTCAGCACTAAAAAACAATGAAATACTGATCTTATTAAGTGACCAAGATGCTAGAGAGAAAGGAAAGTTTGTTAATTTTTTTGATATTTCTTCTTCTACCCCATCTGGAGCAGCTATATTGCATAAACGAATAGGCGCACCTATTGTTTTCTTTTCTATCACAAAGTGTGCTCATAAGTATATCGTAGACTTTACAAAAATAAATGCATCTGGGACATTAAGTGCCCATGAAGTTGTTCAAGAATACACACTAGCATTAGAAAAAACCATTAAACAAAATCCAGAGCAATACTTTTGGTTTCATAAAAGATGGAAGACTGGTCCCAAAGTCATATGAAAAGAATATCAATAGATCATCCAGATGCTATTAATCACATATTGTTAGCGTTAACAAATAATCAAGTTATTGCATATCCTACAGATACGATTTATGGAATTGGAACAGATATAGATAATGATCTTGGTATAAAAGAAATTAACCGGCTTAAAAATCGAGAAGCGCCTATGAGTATTATCGCTCATAGTCTTGATAGCCTATCTAATAAGTTAATTATCCCGTTAAATATGAAAAATAAGATAAATACTATCATTAATAATGGAGATACATGTATAGTAAAATATAAATCAAATAGCTTTAATAGCTTAATTACTCAGAATAATATGATTGGATTTCGTGTGCCTAATTATCCATTCTTAATAAAACTATTATCTGAATATAATAAACCTATAACAACCACTAGCATAAATACTACTGGGCAAAAACCAATTAATGATCCAGATGAGATAGAAAAAATATTTGGCAATAATATAGATTTAATAGTAGACGGTGGTATTATTCAGAATAAACCTGCTTCAAAAATTTATGTATTTGATAAAGATAATATTTCTCAAATTCGATAAATAATGAAAAAAATTATTATACTTCTTTTTATGTCTTTTTTATTAGGACAAACATCCTTAGAAAAATCTCCTTCGTTTATACCTGGAGAAGAATATAAATATGATCTATTCGTTGATCTGATCAAAATTGGTCCTGATTTAATAAAGCTAGGTTCAGCTACGCTTAGCATAAAAAATATAGAAATAATTAACGGACAAGAAGCTTATCATTTAAATTTTTCAGTAAAGACTTCTAAAGTAGGTGATGCTCTATACAAAATTAGAGACACAGTAGATGTGTGGGTTGATACTGAATCCTTACAACTGATTAAACAGGTTAAAAAATTGCGTGAAAGAAATACCCGACGTGAATCAACTACTACAATTCAAGGAAATAAAGCTACTACTAATGGGAGAGAGTACACAATACCAGAAAATATATTTGATCCCTATGCACTAATAATGATTCTAAAAAATGAAAATATTTTAGAAAAAGAATCAAAAAAATTTACTACGCTAGATGGTGGAAAAGTTAGAGAGATTGAGATCCAAAATATTGGAATGAAAACTATTCGTACGCCTGCAGGCAAGTTTAATGCCTATACATATAAACCTTTGCATAATGGTAAATCTGCATTAAAAAATAAAGGGGACATGCAGATATCATATGGAACTATTAATGGGAGAACTGCTCCTATTAAAATATCATTGAAATTGAGCAATGGAGTAATTGTTTTAAAGTTAAAAAAGTCTAAGGACATCATTAATTAGCAGAAATGCCATTAATGACAATAAGATAAACATTCCTACTGACTGAATACGCATTCTTGCTTTAACTGAAAGTTTTCTTCTCATCAATACTTCAATTAAAATGACTGCAATATGTCCGCCATCCAGTCCTGGGATTGGTAACATATTAATAAATGCTAAATTAACACTAATTAAAGCCATCAATAATAAAAATGGACTTAGCCCAGCCTGTGCTGCATCTCCAGCCATTTGTCCAATCATAATAACACTACCTACTTCATCTTTAGAAACATTGCCTTGAAAAATCATTTTTAAAGAAGAGCTCATTAATACCATTGACCAAGCTGTACGATTGTATCCATACTGGAAAGATTCGATAAAGCTGAGTTCCTTTACTTGCATGTCTTTGGCAATACCAATTAATCCAATAGTTTGATCTACTCTCCCTGCTTTAAAATTAGGGCCAGATGATAATTTAATATTTTGCTGATAAGACTCACCATCTCTCATAATTGTAATAGGTATTTCTTGATTAGGATTTTTCTCTACTATATTTACAGCGGTTTCCCAACTTGTAACTTCAATATTATTAATTGAAATAATTTTATCTCCAACTAATAAATCAGCGCCTTCAGCTGGTCCGCCAGGAGCAATAAAATCTATCACAGCATCTTGATTAGTAGGTATTACATCCCCATCTAGGGCACCAATAGTGGAAAAGACAAAAAAAGCTAAAATAATATTCATAATAACGCCCGCACTTAAAACCCAAATCTTTTGTAAGGCACTCTTTGACTCTAGCTCATCATCTGCGCCTTTAATCTCGGTATCCATATTTTCATCAAGCATGCCTTTAATTTTTACATATCCACCTAGTGGAAGCGCTCCGATGACAAAAACTGTATTAATATTTTTTGGTTTATATTTATAAATAGTTGGAGGCATCCCAATTGAGAATTGTTCAACTGTTACTCCCACACTTCGTGCAGCTAGATAGTGACCAAGCTCATGTACAAAGACAATGACACTGATAAGGATGATGAATGCAATTATATAGATCATAAAATTAGACTAAATATAGTTTTATTTGTTCGTTTAATGTAAGTAAATCTTCTATAGACGGGTTTGAATTATCTTCAAATTCATTTATTACTTTTTCTAGTGAGTTTACCATGTCTGTAAAAATAATTTTTTTATTTAAAAATTGATCAACAATATAGTCGTTTGCCATACTCATAATAGGTACTCTATTACCTCCCTTTTCAATTAATTCGTTTAATAATTCTAAGACGGGGTACCTTAGATAATCTGGTTTTAAAAATGTAAACTGACCAATATCTGCAAAATTTAAACTGCCGTAATCACTATGGATTCTTCCAGGAAAAGACATAGCATACTGTATAGGAATTTTCATATCTGGTATGCCAAGATGCGCTTTATAAGAGTCATCTACAAATTGTACCATGGAATGTATGATAGACTCAGGATGAATAACAATTTCTATATCTTCCTTACTAACATCAAATAACCACATTGCTTCTACTAATTCTAATCCCTTATTCATCATAGTAGCTGAATCAATTGAGATTTTTTTTCCCATATCCCAATTGGGATGTTTCAATGCTTCTTCCGGACTGATAGAATTAAATGTATTTAATTCTCTTTTTAAAAAAGGTCCTCCACTACCAGTTAAAATAATTTTTTTGAGAACATTAACTTGCTCACCATGAAGGCATTGAAAAATAGCAGAATGCTCACTGTCTACTGGAATTAAATTAGCTGTATTCTTTTTTACTTTTGGCATAATAATATGCCCGCCTAACACCAAAGACTCTTTATTGCTAAGTGCTAATTCAATATTATTATTAACTGTATTTAGAGTAGGAATTAAGCCATCTGTTCCTACAATCGCATTAATCACAAGATCTATATCTTTATACTGTGATAATATATTAGAAGAATCTTCTCCAATAATTAAGTCAATATTATTTTTTTTACAAAAATCTTTAAGTGGATGATTGGCAGATATTTTGTTAATACCAATTTTTTCAGGCATGAATTTTTTTGTTTGCTCAAAGAGCAGATCTGCATTGTTATTACAGGATAAAGATATTATTTCAAATTTATTCTGATTTTGATTAACAACTGATAGGCTTTGAGTCCCAACAGAACCAGTTGAACCAAATATTGCAATTCTTTTCATCGAAGCTATATTAAATAATTCCTCTGTCACTTTTTTCTATAAAATTAATAATTTCATCAATATGTTCATTGTTTTGAAATTCTTCTTTTATTTTTTTAAGCGAAATAGATGGGTTTAATTCTGATCTAAAATAATAACGATAAGCTTTTTTAATTATTGACTTATCTTTATCGCTAAATCCTCTCCTAGATAAGCCTAAGGCATTAATTCCTGCGTATCGAAGGGGTTGTTTTCCTGCTAAAATATAAGGAGGAACATCTTGAACAACTTTTGAATTTGCTGCTAGCATTACATGTTTTCCAATTTTACAAAATTGATGTACATTGCTTACACCGCCTAGAATAGTCCAATCACCTATCTCAACATGCCCGCCTAAAGCCACTAAATTTACTAGGATAGCATTATCCCCAACAATACAGTCATGTGCAACATGAACACCTGTCATTATTAGAACATCATCTCCGATAATAGTTACTCCCGTAGCGCTTGTTCCACGATTCAATGTAACAAATTCTCTAATCACTGTACGCTTTCCAATGACAAGCTTTGTTTTTTCACCACCAAATTTTTTATCCTGTGGTATAACCCCAATACTACTATTATGAACAATATTACATTCATCTCCAATCTCTGTATACTGACCAATAGTATTAAAATTACCTATAGTTACATTGTTCCCAATGACAACATCATCTTCAATAACATTGTAGGCTCCTATGGTTACATTGTTACCAATCTTGGCTGAATTTGCTATAATATTTGTTGGATGTATATTATTCATTCTCTACTCTTTATCTACTATTGTGGCAAAAAATTCTGCCGAAGCTACCTTTTTATCTACTACAAAACATGAAGCGTTGAATTTAAAAGAACCTAACTTGTGCTGTAATAATTCTGCTTCAATATTTAGCTGATCTCCAGGAATAACATTATCATATATTTTATAATTTAATACTTTTGACATAAATACTAACTTTTTAGAAGGATCTTCCATGAAATCTATCATAAGTAAACATGCTGACTGTGCAATAGACTCTAAAATTAATACACCCGGCATAATAGGTTTTATAGGAAAATGTCCTTGAAAATAAGGTTCATTTATAGAAACATTCTTAAGAGTTTTGATACTTTCTTTTTTTTGATGCTCGATGATACGGTCCACCATCAGAAATGGATAGCGATGAGGCATTACATCTAATATATAGTTAATATCTTTCATTTAAAATTGATCCTTAAATTCTTTTCGTAATAGTTTTGCAAATTCAACATTCCCTTTATGCCCACTTTTAATTGCAGTAATATGCCCTAAAATTGGCTTACCTAATAGTGCAAGATCGCCTACTAAATCTAATGTTTTATGTCTTACAGGCTCATTCTTAAATCGTAAAATTTGTGATTTATACAAACCTCTAGTTCCTTCATAGAATTTAATTCCAAATCTTTTCCTAAAGAATTTTACTTCTTTGTCGTTGATATCTGTATCTACAATAATGACAGCGTTACCTAAATTGCCACCCTTAATTAAGCCTTGTTTTTCTAAGACTGCTACTTCACTTAATAAGCAAAATGTGCGCGCTGGTGCAATCTGTTTTTCATAGTTAGTATACATATTTTGTACAGAACTATACTGCACATCTAGTGCATCTAAATCATATTGAATAGTAAACGTAGTTTTAAATCCATCATATGGTACAGCAAATACCTCTACATCTTTTTCTTCATCGGCATAAAAAACAGGTTTAGTAATTTGTAAAAAATTAACGTCGGACTCTTGTTCAATAATTTGGCCTTCATTTAATGCAGCAACAAAGTCTTTTGCGCTACCATCCATCACTGGAGGCTCTTTGCTGTTAAGTTCAATTAAAAGATTATTAACACCCATCCCTGCACATGCAGACATAACATGTTCTGTGGTATGGACTCTTATTCCATTTTCTTCTATAGTAGTTCCTCTGGTTAAATCTATCACATTATCTATATCTGGTGTGATAATCTGATCTCTTTCATCGTTTCGCATAAACTTTATGCCAAAATTTTCTTCAGCTGGATGAAAAGTAAGAGTACTCTCTACCCCTGTATGTAATCCAATCCCGGTACAGGATACTGGGTGCTTAATTGTTTTTTGTTTTTGTATCATTTTTTTTCAATCTTCTCTCTAATAACTCTAATCTTGTAAATACTGCATCTCTTTTTTGTTTTTCCTTAATAGGGCGCGCAGGATTTCCAGCATACATCTCTCCTCCATTTAAAGATTTTAATACACAACAACGTGCAGCTAAAATTGATTCCTCGCCGATTACAATATGAGGTCCAATATCAGATTTTCCACCAATCATAGAATATGCCTTAATTAGTGTACTTCCTCCAACAAATACCCCTCCAGCTAATAAACATCCTTCTTGAATTTTTACATTATGTCCAATATGTACCTGATTATCTAACTTACAATAATCTTCAATAATAGTATTCTTTACAGAGCCTCTGTCAATAGTACAAGTTGCTCCCAACTCTACAAAGTCACCAATAATAACGCTTTTGATATGAGGAATTTTATGATGAACCTTATCAATGGTAGTAAACCCAAAACCGTCACTACCAATAACACAACCACTGTGAATTAGTGTATTATCTCCAATAACTACATCTTCATAAATAACTACATTGTCCTTCAAGGTAGAATTAGACCCAATAATAGATCCAGAATTAATTTTTACACCAGAGCCAATAGTTGTATTGTCTCCAATGATAACATTCTCTCCAATTACGGAAAAGGCAGATACCCCTACATTTTTACCCAAAGACGCTGATTTAGCAATCGCAGACTTACTATGGACTGTATTTTCTTCAGGTACTTTTTTAGAAAATAATTCTAGTATTGCAATCATAGCTAGATATGGGTTGTTAACGACAATGCCAGGACATTCCTGTAAATCTTCCTTATTTATAACAATAAAAGCTGAAGCATTAGAAGATATAATTCTCTTCTTATATTTTGGAAGAAAGGCGAATGATATTGCTCCAGCAACAGCCTCTTCAATATCGTCAACGCTAGTAATGATAATTGAACTATCGCCGACTATTACACCCTTTACCTCTGAGGCAATTTGTTTAAGTGTAAACAAGGGAAAGCTCTATATTATTCTTTTGATTTTCTTAGTTGATAAAGAACATCATCTGTCAAATCGTGTGTTGGCTTAGTATAGAGAGATGCTTGAGATCCATCCAGAATAATATCATAACCTTTTGATATTGCTACAGCATCAACAGCTGATTTAAACTTTTGAACTAAATCAAACTCTAACTGGGCTTGTTTTCTAGTAAGTTCTCCATTTGGACCAACTTTTGCTTGCTGATAACTTTGCATTGCATTGTTCATGTCTACGATGTCTTGCTCTTTAGCTTTTTTTAACTCTTCTGACATCATAAGACTCTGTTGTTCGTATTCTTTTACCATACTATCGAGTTCAGTAGCCATTGTTTGATACTCTTTTTGAATTACTTGTAAATCAAGCTGTAGTTGTTGTTCTACTTCTTTGAACTCTTCAAAATCAAGTCTAATTTTTTCTGAAAAAACTACACCAATTTTTTCTTGAGCAAATGATACTCCAATTAACAATAATAAAATCACTATTTTTTTATACACTTTATTTTCTCCTTTAGTACGTTTGTCCAAATGTGATAGTATATTCCCACCCTTGTGGATCACCATCACCGTTAATATCATCAAATCCATATCCCATATCAAACCCTAATTTACCAATACCTGGCATAAAAAACCTAACACCAACACCGGCAGACTTTTTCATAGAAAGCGGACCATTTCTATCTATATAAAATGGCTCAGACATTTTTGAGCTATTCCATACATTCCCCATTTCTCCAAAGGCCATTACATATATTACAGGATTTTCTGATAATGGAAATCTTAATTCTGTTGTTATTTTACCCATTGAGTTTCCTCCAACAGCTTGACCGGAAGCTGTTTGAGGTCCAATAGAATTATCTGGATAACCTCTTAAAGCGTTACCATAAGGAATTCCATTACCTCCCATAATAAATCTTTCATCAAATGGAACAAAGGTTTGTACATCATCACCTACATCTAATGTCTTAATAACACCCAATTTAAAAGAATTATATAAGACCACTTTAGAAAAAGTAGGTGTAAACCAATTTAAATCTAAGATATGCTTTTGAAAGTTTTCATTTCCTCCTAAAAATCCACCCGAATAAGTGTTTTCAAGTTGAAATCGAGATCCTGCAGTAGGAAACTCTGCTCTATTTCTACTATCCCTGGACAGCATTTGAGAAAAACTAATTCCTCGTGTTGTATCTAACCCGCCAATATATTGATCAATATCTGCTTGTGTTCCTTGGTATTGTTTTTCCATAATTTTTGCAGACCACATCACTCTAAAAAAGTCGTCTGGCCACTCTAACCTTCTACCGAAACTTGCGACTGCACCCGCTACTGTAAAATCTAGAGGGAAATAATAGTTTGTAGAAGAACCTCTATAAGAATAAAATATTGATGCTCCTACTAAATATGGGCTATCATTAATCATAGGATCTTGAAAACTAATATTTAAAGATCTATATTTTGAAGGCTCTTGATTAGAATATAAAGAAAAGTTAGTCCCAGTACTTAAGCCAACATTAAATTTTTGACCTCTTCCCATAAAATTATCAAATTCTACTCCTGCTCCACCTGTAATACCATACTCACCAGTGAAACCAAGATTTGCATTAATTCTTTGGGTTGATTTTTTTTCTTGAACAACAAAATCTAGATTCACTTTATCTTCTGATATAGGGTTAACATCAGGTATTACATTATCAAAATAATTTAAAATCCATATGTCACGCTGACTCCGCATTAATTTAGATTTATTAAATACATCTCCGGGAAATAATTTTAATTCACGCCTAATAACATTTTCTCTGGTTTTGTCGTTTCCTGATACAAAAATATTTTCTATATAAACCTTACTACCTTCATTAAAAACAAAATTAACATCTAAAGAATCTGACCCAAATGGTACAATTTCAGGATTAACATTACTGAAAATATACCCCTTGTCTTGGTATACGCTCATCATATTTTCATAAACAAATTTATCAAACTCTTCTTTCGAATAAACATCCCCTTTTTCAATCTTTAGTAATTGTTTAAGGGAAGATTCATCTGCAATTTCATTACCTTCAAATGTAATGTTACGATAATGATACTGCTCTCCTTCTTGCAAAGATAGGACTAGTGTCAGATCAAAATTTTCTCTATCAACTACAAGGCTATCGCTTATAACCTGGAAGTCTCTGTATCCTTCATTCTGGTAAAAAAGAGCCAATGTCTTTTTATCTTCTTCAAATGTTTTTTCGTCAAAACTTTTAACCCAAAAAGCCCACCATTTTCTTTCTTTGGTATCAGTTAACTCTTTTTTCAACTTGCGTGGTGAAAAATTATCATTACCAACAAATTCAATATTTCTTAATTTATACTTTTCATTTTCTGTAACAGCAAAAACTACGTCTCTCGCATAACCCGTACGTACCAAAGTATCTGTTGGAACTTCTATAGTAGCATTGACTTCTACATCAAAATATCCATCTTCTTTATAAATCTCTGTAATTTTTTTTGCAGCAGCGTCAAGCGAATTTGGGCGAATTCTTTGTCCCATTCTTAAGTCAATTTTTTCTGTAAATCTAGACTCTCTAGCAGTTATACCTTCAAATAGAATCTTGTTTAAGGTAGGACTTTCCTCTACCTCTATAGTAATTTCAACTCCATATTCAGAGTCATTGTTAAGAACAATATTAATATCATTGAACAAGCCTAAGTCCCATAGCCTTGTTAATGCAGTAGAAATATCTGATCTTTGAATTTGGGTCCCATCTCGTAAGCCGGCAGAATACTTAATCATCTTATCTGATGTAGTGGTGTTGCCTTCAATATTTACGCGATAAAGCGTTACTTCTTGTGCATATAAAATATTCACAAAAAATAATAAGATTATTGTTATATATATATTTTTCATATTTAATCAGTTAATTTACCAAAAGTTCTCTTTCTATGGTTAAAATCTTCTAATGCAGCTATTAAATCTTTTTCTTTAAAATCTGGCCAATTTTTTTTACTAATATAAATCTCTGAATAAGCAGATTGCCATAATAAAAAATTACTCAATCTAAATTCCCCTCCCGTCCTAATTATTAAATCTGGATCGGGGATTTCAGGGCAATATAAGTGATTTTTTACAATCTCTTCATCTATTATTTCATTTTTTTTACTTTCTAATATTTTGTTCATTGCATCTATAATTTCTTGTCTCCCGCCATAACTCAATGCAAGGGACAATACTAACCCCGTATTTTTTTGTGTTCTTTCTATGGTATTGGAAACAATTTTTTGTACACTTGTTGGTAAATCCTCTATCCTTCCAACGACTTTAAATACAATATTGTTCCCCTCTAATTCTTTAATTTCATTATTTAACATTCCACTTAATAAAGCCATTAAACTATCAACCTCAAATTGTGGGCGATCCCAATTTTCTGTTGAAAAAGTATAAAGAGTAAGGTAGTTGATTTTTAGATTTGAACAAGTCTCAATAATTTTTTTAGCAGACTTAGCTCCTTCTTTATGTCCAGAAATACGATCTAAATTTTTATCCTTTGCCCACCTTCCATTTCCATCCATAATAATAGCAAGGTGGTTAAGGCTAGCTAATGAAGGAATCATAATGAAGCTATTTTTTTAGCTAATTGTAGAAAAATTTGTGATATAGGAGATTCTTTATCATAAAATACTATCGGTTCACCATTGTCAATTGATTCCATTAGCTTGTGTGAATAAGGGACTTCTGCTAATAGAGGAATATCAAGCCTAGTGCTCTCAGTTTGACCTCCCCCATGTTTAAATAGTTCAAATTTTAAATTAAATTTACCATCTTCATTCGTTGTTACCTTCTGCCCATTAATAACGATATTTGAATTTTTATTCCCAGGAGCCTCGCCTGAAATTTCCATATAAGACATATTTTCTATTACACCTAGTAGTTCTGTATCTACTTTCTTAAACATGTCAGCACCTTTTCTAACGTCTGTTAATGCAATATCATTTGGTGTCGTGACAATAATAGCTCCATCTAATGGAATCTTTTGGGATAGAGTAAGTTGGACATCTCCTGTTCCTGGAGGTAAATCAAGAATTAAGAAGTCTAAATTGCCCCAGTTAACATCTTTAAAAAATTGTTCTGTCATCTTAGCTACTAATGGCCCTCGCCAAACAACTGGCGCTTTATTTCCGCTAATAAATCCAAAACTCATAAGTTTTAGATTATGTTTTTCAAGAGGAATAATTTTTTGATTTTCATCGACTTCTGGATTTCCTTGAATTCCCATAGTAAGGGGTAAAGAAGGTCCATATATATCTAAATCAAGTAACCCTGTTTTGTGACCATTACTTGTGAGGGCTGCAGCCAAATTAAGTGCGATGGTGGACTTACCTACACCACCCTTACCGCTAGCTACTGCAATAATTTTTGTAATATTACCTTCAACATTTTGATGTTTGTTGGAGGTATCTACTTCTTTAGTTTCGACAGGACGATCTAATACTTTAATTTTAATTTCAAAACCGTCAGCAACAATAGTTTTATCTATCTCTTGAATAAGTTGTGCTTTTTTTTCTTCATTTTGAGAAGAAATAGAAAGCATAATAGTGATCGTTTTATGATCAATAAGGATTTCTTTAACCATCCCGAATGAAACAATATCTCGATTGAAGCCAGGATAATTCACTGACTTTAGCTGATGTAATATTTGGTTTTTATTTATCATAAAATAAAGGCAGTTAAAAATAGAAAAGACTATTATAAAATGTTATATAAATCTATTAGGGTGCTTCTTGCCCAAAAAACTTATAATTACTAGTAATAGATGACTCATATTCTTCAGGTATTTCATCTTCATCGTAAATAGCGTCTACTGGACATTCAGGCTCGCAGGCTCCACAATCAATACATTCTTCTGGATTGATAAATAGTTGTTTTGATGTTGCATCAAAATCGGCAGCTTTCGCCTCCTCACCCGATCCTTCTGGATCATCGGGGCCATGTATGCAGTCTACGGGGCATACTTCAATACAAGCGGTATCGCAAGTACCTACACATGGATCTGTAATTATATATGTCATCAATATTCTTTATTTTCTTGGTTGCTAGAGGACATATTATACGTAGTTTCATGTTCAAAATCAACACTATGAAAAAACAAAAAAAACTAAATATATTTTTATGGACCGTTCCATTAGTGAATTCTATTGGAAGATCTATTTATGATGTTGCATTTATATGGCTCATATTAGATATTACTGATTCTGAGAAAATTACAGGATTTGTTGCAATGACCACTTATTTCCCTGCAATTATTTTTGGATTATTTATTGGATCAATTGTAGATCTTTTCCCTAAAACTAAAATGATTTCTTTTGCTACTATTATGCAAGGAATGGTCTTGTTATGTATTCCATTATTGTTTTTTTATAATATTGAATCTGTATGGCTTATTATGTTATTGGCCTTCTTTCATAATGGCTTTGGACTGCCTATGGTTCCAGCATTTAATGCTTACCTACCAACACAAATTAAAAAAGAAAATCTTCTCAAAGCTAATTCTATTGTAAATATTTCATGGCAAACTGCTGTGCTAATAGGACCAATAATTGCAGCGCAATTATTAACATTTTACCCAGTAGAGAATTTATTCTATTTTTGCGTCTTTTTTTATTTTCTTGCTGCTGCACTAACTACTATTGCTCCAAATGATATTGTAGAAAAAGAAAAAATTAATATTAAAAAAATAATTAGAAAAACTATGGAAGGTCTTGAATATTTAAAAGAAAGGGCCACGCTTCGTGTTATTATTATTTTAACATTACTAAGCAATTTGTTTGTTATGGGTCCTGCAATAGTAGGTATTCCGATCCTAGTTAAGCTCTATCTTGGAGGAGACGCATCTGATTTTGCTTTAGTAGAAGCATATCTTGGTCTTGGAATGTTATTAGGCACTACCATGGTATATGGCATAGGAAGTCGAGTTACGCATGGTCTATTATTTTTATTAGGCCTATTTATTGATGGTGCGAGTTTTTGTTTATATTATTTTGTCGAAAGTATGAGTCAACTAAATTTTTTCTCAATCTTACATGGAATAGGTATCCCATTTTTAATTATATCTCGTGTTTCTATTATGCAAAAACATATACCAGAAAAAATGTTGGGAAGAATTTTTGCTATCATTTCTATATCCATTCTTAGTATGGCCGGAGTATCTAGTGGAATGATTGGAGTAATGGCAGAATTTTTTGCAATTAAAACTATATTCTTAATCTTTGGTATACTCGCGGGAGCATGTGGAATAGCCGGTTTGATGCATCCAAAAATTAAATACTTAAATTAAGATTGTATTAAACTGCCTATACGCTCTTTAGTGACATCTCTCAATTCTTCAACCGAAAGATTAGAATAGTCTTCCGCAGTAATTGGATCACCGAATACGAGAGTTAGTCTGCCTGGATTTATTGTCCAACTTGTTCGTTTATTGGCTCTATAAGCTCCAATTAAACCAACAGGAACAATAGTTGCATTAGTTGCTTTGGCAAAATGAAACCCACCTTTTTTAAATTCTCCCATTTCGCCAGTAATTGTACGCTGGCCTTCGGGTGAAAGTACCATTGAATCTTTATCTTGTAGTAATATTTTTTCTGCTGCTTTCAGTGTCGCTTTTGCTTTATCTGTATTATCGTGTGTAATAGCATATGCGCCATATCGTTTTGCCATAAACCCAAATAATGGAATTTTAAACACGCCTTCCCAACCAATAGCATTAATATAGTATGGAATACCTCCAGCTAACATTAACACATCAAACATTGACTCATGGTTAAACATGAACAAATATGGCCCATCTTTTTTTGGGGGCACCTTACCTTTTACGCTAAACCATTGCAATCCACTTAACATAATCACCCTAGCGAAGATTGGAATAAGGAAAGGATATGTATTTTTAGGATGCGTTATATAGCTGAAGATAATCACCGAAATAAGCATTAAAGCAAAGAGAGGGAAAAAGACTACAAGAATGAAAAAGGATAGTATTTTTGTTAATATATTAATCATAATTATATGTTTTTATTTAAGAGTTCTAACATCTTATAGTTTGCTTTCGGCAAAGCAAACTTATTTAACCCCTTTATAGTAGTCCATATATAATTTTCTTTAATTTTAAGGGAGTTAATATTTTCAATATTATGAGAGAACAATGCTATAGTGACTTTAAAATGACTGTATTGGTGTTTGACTTCTCCAATATATTCTACATTTTTAATTGATAGATTAGTTTCTTCTTTAATTTCTCGTATTACAGCATCCTTTTTTAATTCTCCTACTTCGATTTTTCCTCCTGGAAACTCCCACAACCCTCCAAGCATTTTATTCGTTGGTCGTTGCATAAGAAGTAGCTTCTTATTATAAAAAATAATACAAACCGCTACTTTGATTTCCGGAATAGGCTTACTCTTTTTTATTTCCGGATAGTCTAGGGGGCTATCTTTTGATGCAGCTTTACAATGACTAGTAATAGGACAGGGGTCGCAATTGACTGCTTTTGCTTGACA
>Ga0209035_10000122_pt1 | contig 29688 bp, 45 predicted proteins | sample MarorgKNORR_S2LV_6_FD_188220 | JGI IMG/M metagenome (GOLD analysis project Ga0209035, IMG submission 188220) | Marine microbial communities from the Southern Atlantic Ocean, analyzing organic carbon cycling - AAIW_A/KNORR_S2/LV (SPAdes) (version 2) | ecosystem: Environmental > Aquatic > Marine... | reverse complement strand
AGTGTGGGAGGAACAGGAGCCATATCCATAGGGGATAAAAAAATTAGAATTACCCGAATACAATTAGAAGAAGATCCGGGCAGAATAATTTATGAGGGCAGTTCTTCTAAAAATCAAATTACTCTAGTTGACTATAATCGTGCAGGCACACCTTTAGTGGAAATTGTAACTGAGCCTGATTTTGAAACACCTAGAGAGGTTCGTGATTTTCTCAATATTTTGTCTGATTTGCTCAAAAATTTAGGTGTGGCAGACCCTAGTTTGGAGGGTGCAATGAGGGCAGACGCAAATGTATCTGTACATGGGGGAAGCAAAGTTGAAATTAAAAATATTGGTTCATTTCATGATTTAGAAAAAGCATCCCACTTTGAAATAACAAGACAGGAGAGTCTGCATGATAGAGACATTCCAATAGCCCAAGAGACACGTCATTGGGATGATAAGAGAAAGATCACTGTATCTTCCCGTTCAAAAGAAGAAGATTTGGATTATCGTTATTTTCTAGAAGCGGACATACCTTGGGTAAAAATTAATCCTGAAATTCGAGATGAATTAAGATTAAAAATGCCTGAAAGTATAAGTTCTAAAAAAGAACGATACATATCAAAATATAAAATATCTGCACAGGTTGCAGATGTTTTATCATCAGACAAATTCTATTCAGATTTATTTGAAGAAGCACATACAGAATCAAATGCAAAAGAAGTTGCCAACATCATCACTACAGAATTAATGGGTTTAGAAGACACTAGGGAAAAACGTGAAACATCAAAACTTACCGCAGTTCATTTAAAGGAATTAGCAGATGCAATTCAAACAGGTACTGTATCTAGAAATTCTTCTAAAAATGCATTGCATGAAATTTTAAAAACAGGTAAAACAGTATCTGCCGTAATTTTAGAATTAGATTTAGGGAATGTTTCAGATGAAACTGAATTATTAAAAATTGTGGAAAAAATAATTACTGATGAACCGAAAGCAGTTGAACAAGCAAAGTCTAACATTCAAACAATTAACTTTTTGGTAGGAAAAGTAATGCAGGCAACTAAAGGAAAAGCAGATCCGACGTTAACTTTGAATTTGTTGAAAAAACAGATAGGCATATGATGTTTGATTTATCTTTAGAAGATGTGGAATTTATCAAAATTCTTGCTACGTCAGATTCTACCATCTTACAAGCCGGCATGAATGATGCAACAAAACAGCGATTAGATGACCGTGTAGGCATGATTTTACGAGAATATTATAAAGAAAATACTCGAAATACAGGCACCCAGTGGACTGAACAATTAATGAAATATGGAATTACTGAAGATGATGGTAAAGCAGCTATTGCATGTGCAAGACGTCTTGGAATAGATATTTCGTAAATTTAAAAAAGCGAACAAGCCCAGGGCAGAATCCCGTTTGGTTTCCTTTAGAGTGATGAGACTCAGGGGGTAATGGTGGACTTGTTCCTAATGATTACACTAGGGGATTATGGTAATTAAGTATAATTTTTTTTGTGTAATAATTGCAAACAATGATAAAATTCTTACAATTAAAAATATAATTCTTGCAATGTTTTATCTGAATTTAGTGGTTTGATCTAAGCTAAAATAATTTTTTTGTAAATTAAAGAATTCTAGTGGTAGTGTATTTTATCATCTTTTAGTGTCTTATCCAGAGGTGCAGTAATTATCCTATCTGATCCTTTACACTGATTTTTTCCCTTGTAATGTTTGTGAATTTTAATTTTAGCCATCATGATGCTATCTATCCCATAACTTCCATGATGATCTGTAACTTCTTGGCTAACAATATGACATGCTTTAGAAACATTACACCACTTACACATAATGTTCATAGTTTTCTTGTCTGCCATGAATTTTCTGCAAGAATTATGAACTTAAGTTTAATGGAAAAAATTCTAAATTGTATTAAAAGAATAATCAGTAATAATTAAAATTATTTTGATCTTTTTCTAATTTGCTGAACTACCATTGGTAAAAAGGCCCCCACATCAGAAACAATTCCTAGTGCTTGCCATGTACCTCTATCCATCAATTTAGTAACTGTTGGCTGACTGATATCTACAACAATCACCTTAACAGCAGCTGGTAGCATATTTCCAGTTGCAATAGAATGAAGCATGGTTGAAATCATTATTACCATATCTACACCCTTGAGAACTTTTTTGTATTGCCTTTGAGCTTCTGCAACATCAGTAATTACATCAGGTAACGGACCATCATCCCTAATGGAACCTGCCAATACAAACGGAATTTTATTTTTTACGCATTCATACATTATGCCTTTTGTTAATTTTTTAGTTTTAACCATATTGGCAATGGATCCTGCTTTGAATACAGCATTAATGGTATCCATATGGTTTCTATGTCCATGATAAGCTAAAGTTCCATCTCTAACATTCATGCCCAAAGATGTTCCAAGTGTTGCATATTCTATATCATGTACAGCCAATGCATTTCCAGCTAATAATCCGTCAACATACCCTGATCTAATTAATTCAGATATTGAATCATCAGCACCAGTATGCACAATTGCGGGACCCCCAACAATGATAATTTTTCCGCCATTCTTTTTGGTGTTGAATATATCATCAGCTACTTGTTTTGCAATATGTTGAGTTGGTCTTTCACTAGAGCTTGAACTGCCCATAAATTCAAAAACATTAACCCCTTCACGTGGGCGTTCTGGCGGAGTAATCTTGACTCCATCCTCCCCCACAATAATTTGATCATCTTTTTGCACGTCTCTAACTGGAACACAATACGCTTTGTTTCCTTTTACAACAATACATTTGTCCATCATCATATTTCCAACAACAATCCATTTCCCATTTACAAAAACTTGAGTGTGATTATTTGTGGTACTGTAAAAATTATCAGGCATTACAAAATTTTTTGGTGATTTTTTTAATTTGATTTCTTTTTGAATTTTAGATGTGGCCCCCTCCCTGTAAATTGTTTTTAATATTTCATCTAAGTGCAATTGATCGTTTCCAGTAATTGTTAATCTTGCATAGGAGTGGTCCTTCTTCTTACTGCCGATGTCTATTTCTTCAACATTAAATTCGCCCTTTAAATCCATAATTTTATCAAAAATTTTAGTTAAAATTGATGAATCTATCAGATGTCCACTAACTTCAATTTCCTGTGAAAATTTACTCATTTTCATACTTACACATTATCATAACTAAAGGTTTTGTATCAATTATTTTTAATAAATTCAGTCACACTTTACGTTTTTACCATAATTTACAGTGATTTATCATAAGTTATTCTGATTTTAAAAAACTGTTCTTCTAATTCCAACTACAACTATGGCTGGAACACCGAGATACATTCCCAAATTTAGCATAATTACAGATAGTCCAAGTCCGAGAACTTCTGACTCAGAGTTTGCATTCTCCATGATTGCTAGGGATGAAAGCATCGGAGTTAGACCAAGTTTGACTGCCTCTTTGAACATTGGATGCTCTCTTTCCATGTCAGCGATTACTGGGGAGAATGAATAGTATACGTTGTTGAATGTGCTCATGAATGCTGAGCCGGATTCCGTGTTCATCAATTGGTTGTCACGTAGTTCTCGGAGTTGTTGAACTTGAGGTGCCATTACTGAACCATAAGCTGCAGTAGCTATGAAGCAACCACCACCTTCTTCAGTGTATTTTTCTTCGGTAACTACTTTTTCAGTTTTAGTTGCCCCATCATCAGGCAAGATAACAGGTTGATTAATTACAAATGATTCTTGTACACACATATCATATTCAGGTGCACAAACTTCCAGAGTCCAAGTTCCATAAACTAAATTATTAGTAGAGTCAATTTTATTGTCCACAATGTATGCAGGCTTTCTTGTATCTATATCCCCAGGATAATTTCCAGGTGAACCATTAGGTTTTGTAGTTTTAAATGTAATGTCAGTAGATGCAGGTGCATCTCCAGTTACGCGGTATCTAGTATAATCTGCGTCTTCATAAATTTCTAAACTGCTAATTGTTAATGGAGTTACTTCCCCTACAACTTCTTCATCTACATGTGCTTCTTGTACTATGATTGTTCCAATCATCCAAGTGTGTAGCAAACAATAGTATGGTTGTTCACCTGCTTCAGTTGGAATCCATTCAAAAGAGTTTCCGGATCTCAGTACACTTGAGTCAAATACAAGGTCGGGTAATGGAGCAAATCCGTCAACAGTTCCTGATGTAAATGTGTGAACTCCTGTTGGATCTGTGTTTTTCATGGTTACAACGCCACCGATATCAACTGTTGCAGTAACTGGAGTGTAACAACCTGAATTAACACAAGCTTGTGAGAATCCAGATTCATCTACAGTTACAATTGTAACTTCTGAATGATTTGCAAAAGATGGAATTATCATTCCAACCATAGCAACAGTAATCATTGCAATAATTAACACATGTTTCAATACACTCCTGAAAGGCAGTTAGTATTTAGGAATTGATCAAGGATAAAAGGACTAAGTATTTTTTTTCCTTATCAGAATCAATACTGAAAATAAATTCAAAGATCCATGTGATTTACAACAAATTGATGCTTGAATAGGCATAATTCAATGGCATTATTCTGAGATTCTTTCTTATCGGTCATATTCTTTAATTTCTTAACAATTTCCAAATATGCTTGTAGACATTTTGAATGATCATCATCCACATACATCATCATATGTGCAGGTATCTTGTTTGTTAATTTGTAATAGTTGACCAAAAAAGATAGCTGTTGAATTCTATCTAAAATCAAACTGATTTTTTCAAGCATAATCATGCCGTTTTTATTTAGATTTGCTGTGGTTGATAGAGAATTTTGAGCATCATCATTTTTAAAAATTATATTTTTTTTAGACATACTTTTGAAATACAGTTTTAGTATTCCATTAATTCCTTTAAGATAATTATTGATTTGTGTATGAATTGTGTCATAGTTTGTTGGTTCAACAGAATAGCGATGAGGAGTTATTTTATTATCTTCAAGAATAAATCCCAAAGGGTTAGATTTGTTCTTAGTATTATTTTGAATAACTTTTGTTAAATCTTCTTTTTCACATTTAATTTTTGATGCAATTTGATTGATTGTTGCGGATTCCATTTTAATTAAATATAAAAATATATTTTTTTCAATATCTAGTTTTTGCATATGTCTAAATTTGTGTAAACACTGGCTATAAGGGATAATGTTAATTTTGAATTTAAACTGGAAGTATTACCTTGCCTTCAAATTTTTGAATGCTATCTTTTTCAAATATTTTTTCTAACTTTTCTTTTTGAAGTTGTGTTACTCCCTGAACGATTGTTTTTGATGAACCTGATTTATCCACTAAAGCAAGAATGTATCCACTATTGTCAGTCAAGATGAAACCTGCAGATTCATCTACAAACGCATAGAGATTTTCCTCTCCCACTGCTTGCCATACATTAGATGGTGTAGTAGCAAGTGCCAAAGCAGGCATTGCTTTTCCATCAGTTAGCGTGTTAAGATATTCTCTTGACTCGGCAACTCTTTTTTGTCCCAGCTTTAACGCCTGAAAATACTGCATATTGTTCAAATTATTTAGTTGTTATAAAAACTGGACATATGGATTACAAAAGATAGTTATAGAAATCACACATCTTAGGTGTATTGCCATTAACAAATCCAGTCATAATAAAACTTAATGAAATTACAACAATGATTGAAGATAAATCAAAACTCACAGAATCGGAAGTTGAAGAAATAAAAATTATTTTTAGAGAATTAGTTAAAACAAATGAGCGCTATGATCTGGATGAAATTGAATTCTGGTTTGAAAATGAGGGTAGTTGGACAACAAAAGAGTCAAGAGTTCGAATAACCAATCTTGCAAATTATGTTCAAGACAAATATCAGCAAACTGCACATTTGAGAATTATTTCAGATGATGACTGCGGTTGTTAATTTTTAGTTTTATGTAAATATGTTCAAATCTTAGATATAGGAATTATCTATTTGATATGAAAAAATGAGAAGAATCCCAACGACGAAATTCTCTCAATATAACAACACCCGTGTCAATCATCAAACGGGAAGGATTGATGTCAAGAAGTGTATGTAAAAAAATACTCTGGAATATATTAAAAAGAAATAATGAAGGAAAAACTAGTGCCACACAAAATGTCATTCATCCTAAAACTATGCATCAAAACTAAAATCTCTTTTTTGAAACAAAACAGTTCTCCCTAAATTTCTAATGTGTTTGTTTTTATGAAATTTAAGTTTCTAATTGTTCTAATAATCTGCCAACAATTTTAGAATTCTCTTCTCGTTCATTTATGATAGTTTGGACTCTTTCGTTATCTTTATCATCTTTTTGCATAATATCAAAATACTCTTGATCAAGATCATTGTTTGTTTGAAGTCGTTTTATTACCTCAAACAAAATACCAATAACTTCTTTTTGAGCATCAATTAATTGATCCTTCTCAGACTCGGGCATTTTCTCAGATTCAGACATTCTAACTATTTTTCTTTAATTATCTTTGTAAATATCTCTTTGAGTTTTGGGGTATCTGCTACAAACTAACCTGGATTTTTTGTATTTTTTCTTTAATTCATGAACAAAATATCTGATTTCTACAAAATATTATAGATTAACAAAACTGGCAATATTGTCAATTTGTCCTTTTATCAAAATTATTTCATCTTGGTCTTTTCCATCATACAATTTAAGACAGCATTCCTGAATTGATTTGTTAGTTAGTTTAATCATGTAAGTTATTTTTGCATTAAACATTTCATTGACTGCATTGTTAGCTGACAATGTCATAGAGTCATCATCATAATCAGAATTATCTCGAGTGTGAAGCAAGTTGGTATGGAATTGTGCACTATCTTCAAGTGCTACGATAAACCTTGTAAAGTCAGCATGATTTTCTTGAACAAATTCTTTATTTTTTGTAAATATTTGCCTGTGATCTAATTTGTCTACGTGTTGTTTTAGAATATCTCTTTTGGATTCTGTGACGTTCTTTAAAAAATCATCATAAGCCCCATTAAGAGATTCATCAATGGAAAAAACTCTAGTTTGTTTATTTCTCATCTGCTCTTCAATTAGTTCTTTTTCTAGGTAGTGTTCTAAAGTAAAACCAATATCATTACTTGCGTATCTTTTACCTTTTTCATTAATTGTATTATTGTAGATATTAGTCCATGTTGCTTTATCATCCAGCATGCTGATTATGGGGAAAATAATTTCTTTAGGTATTACTTTTCCAGTTCTAACCATAAAAAATAATATTTAGAATATGATTTAATGGTATAGAATAAACTAGTATCCGTTCTAGATAATTTGGCATCAAGTTAGTCTTTAGTTAGAATAGATATGGGACAGATGGTTTTCTACAAGATTAGCATCGTTTTTGTTAATTTGTGCCTATCATAAAGAGATTTTAGACATTTAACCAAAGTTAATCAAGACCGATTTTATTTGTAAATTATGTTTACCAAAATATCATACTCATTGATGATAATTGGAATAGCAGGTATCCTACTTTCAATTGCTATTATCAGAGATTACAGTGAAACCACAATACTAGTCATTATGATTTTTGGAATAGCAATGCTCTCAATAGGCGCATTTATGAAAAGTTTCATTAACCAAACAAGAAAAATAAATGAGAAAAAAGATTCACAATAACATTATTTTTATTAATTTATTTGTATGATGCGTATTTTATTGAATATCTGATCAAATCTAATGAAGATATATTTTATTTGTAAATTATGCAATTAAAACAAGAAAAGTGTTCTGTCAAATCATAAGTGATTTGGTTGTAATTCCATTTATGATTTTAGGCAGCATGGACGTCATCCCGTCAGGTCATAAATACTGCCTTCAATTAGTGAAATTCTGAATAAAGTAAATAGTAAAGGAATTCGTACATGGTTGAATCCTTCAGGATATGGAATAAGCAGGGTTTCATGGCTACTTATGAGAATTTCTGGAATTTATTTACTAATATTTTTCGTTGTACATGTAATTCATGCAATGTCTGTTCTGGATAGAATGACTTGGGGACAATTGTTATTTTTAACATATTCCCCATTAGGTTTTGTCGTCTTATCAGTAATGATTGCTTTAGGCGCATTTCATTGTCTTAACGGCATTAGATTGATGTTAAATCAAGGTGGAATCGGCATTGGAACTCCGACCAGACCCGATTATCCATATAATGTTCAATCAATGGGCAAAAAGAACAGATTGTGCATTTATGTCACTATGGGTGTCTCAGCATTGGCATTATACGCTGCACTAGGGGTGTTTTTCAAATTTTAAGAATAAGGGAAAGTCATATTCGAAAAATCCATTATGGAACAGCCTTAGGTGCCATAGGATTAGTTGCGTTACACATATCTGTTAGATTTGCAACTGGGAATTTTGCATCATCATTATCTTACGAGTATGTGATTTCTAACTATCAAAATTTTACTTATGCATTACTTTTGGAAATGATTTTGATTTTAGTGTCAGTTCATGGTTTTAATGGTCTTCGAGGTATTTTGCTTGATTATAGAGGCGGATACAAATATGAAAAAGCTGTGAATTGGGGGTGTTTTATTTCGGTACTTGCTTTAGTAACGTATGGAACTATCACCATAGTTCTTGCAAATCAAATTAAACTTGGGTTCTAATTCATAATCTAATCTTCTAAGATTTGATTCAGGATTTCTTTTAGTTTTGGATGGGTAATCTCATCTTTTGCTGATTTAAAAAAAGACTCTACTGCTTCTTTGGACGACCCATCTTTTTCATACATTTTTGCTTGTAATGCCATTTCTAATTTATCGATTTGATGTACAATTTTTGATTCAGGAGATTCTTGTTTCTGGTATTCTTTCCAAATTTGAGCATATTGTAATTTTATAGATTCTGGCAGGGTGCTAATTATTTCAGCATATGCACTATTTTCAATTTTTATTTTATTTTCCTTGCTGATTTGATTGGGAGTATAATCTCCAATTTTTGATTCTGCCAAATCATGCAATAATATCATTTTTACCATTTTCTCTGAATTGTAATTTTCTAAATCAGATATTATCATGCCCATTATGGCCATAGAGTAGCTATGATCCGCCACGGATTCAGGGTGTTTTAGAGATAATTTGTCAATCCATCCCTGTCTGGAAATATTTTTCAAATTTACTGCAGTTTTTAAAAAATCTAAAATCATGATATAATATAGATAATATTTTCTCCTAATGAATTTTCATATTTGGTTTTTCGAATCACATAATAATTAAGTCAAATTAAACAAGATATGAAAATTTACACAAAAACAGGAGATGATGGAAATACGGGTTTACAAGGTAATTTTAGAATTGCAAAATCACATCCACGAATCATGGCATATGGAACGGTAGATGAAGCAAATGCGTCCATTGGTATTGTCTTAACAAATGTATTGGATGATGATGTCAGTCAACTTTTAAGTCAAATTCAAAATGATTTATTTTTACTCGGTTCTGATTTATCCAACCAGAATCTAAATGATCTTAAAAACAGGGTATCCTTAGAAATGATCGAGAAAATAGAAAAATCAATTGATCTATTTGAGTTAGAATTGTCCCCGCTAACAAATTTTATTTTACCTGGAGGAAATTTAGCAGCTGCACAAACACATCAAGTTAGAACAATTGTAAGGAGGGCAGAAACACTAGTAGTAAAATTAAGTGATAAAGATGAAATTAATTCTAATTGCATAAAATATCTGAACAGACTATCTGATTTGATGTTTGTATTGGGTCGCTTGATCAATAAGCGAAAAGGAATAGATGACATCCTCTGGAAACCATAAAAAGACAAACTTTAATGTCTCATCTGGAGTATTTTTTTTAGTGCCAGGGTAGCTCAGCCTGGAAGAGCACTCGGCTGAAGACCGGGCTGTCGCTTGTTCAAATCATGCCCCTGGCACTCTTCTTTTAGTTCAGTACCATTGCGTCCAAATATTGAATTTTTACAGGCATGAACATGCTCATCTAAATGAAATTCATGAGATTTTGTTACAGGGTTGTTTGGAAGAAAAAAGAAATAATATCACTCATGAACAATATTATAGAATATACGGTTTAATGTTTCTCTAGTATTCATTATTTGATATTAGAAATCAGAAACTATTCTCATAGTTAATCTTGTCTTTCCATTTGTTCTTTATCCCATTTATCCGCGTCTTCTTGTGACATTTCAATGAACGGTTCACTACTAACTGAATCAACTATCATTTTGAATTCGGTCTTTGAAAATGGGCAAATTAATCCATAATTAATTTTTTTCTTAAAGAGTCCCATTATTCCAGAATGGCGTTGGTGTGTCAATACCATTACTTTTCCATATTGTTTCCAACGTCTAACTTTAGTTTCATCACCTACCTTTTCAATGCAAGTTTCTTTGTCTAGTATTTCTAGAACTGCTACTTTGACATTTCTTTGGCATTTTTGACAGTAAATCAGACGGTTCACGTTAAGTGATGTTATAGATTAGGTGGTTTAATGTTTCTCTAGTATTCATCTAAGACAGATTAATTGCTTGACTTGAGATATGGATTAATTGTCATTGATGGGTTCTTGTGTCGCAGGTGTTGTAAGATGATTGGAATTGCAGTAGTTATGATTTTGACAGTTGCAAAATTACTGTAAGTAGAACTTTAGGGCAAGTTCTTTTTTTAGTTTAGGGATAGTGAGAGAAGATAAAAAAACACAGGTGAAATAAATCCTGTTCTTCTCATCACACTAAAATGACTTGACAATTATGATTAGGGCTGATTTGCATAATAGGAATTTGGTACATTTGACAAATGAACTAGAAGAAAAATTGATCCTTTCTATAGATTAATTTGATAAACTGGTGCTAAGTTAAAATCAAGCCTAATTTGGTCAGGATATTTCAAGAGACAATACAAGAAAATACGGGAAATCTGTTACTTTATTGTCAATGTTACGATACTAGAATGAGTCATACGGTCCCTGGCACCTTTGATTCAGTTTACTTTAGATAAAATATTCTCAATAACCAATTAATTTCATAAATATTGGATCTTCAGGTACATGATTCAAAAAATCCAGCCCTGTTTTTTGTGTTAATTGGAATTAATGAATACGCTTGAATTAGATGTAGTTATCATCTCTACTGCTTTAATGGATATATTTTCTTTTTTTGAAATTTTTAGTAGTTCATCAGAATGTTTTTCGTGCAAATGTTTGAGAAATTCTGTTTCTTCAATATTATTACACTTAAAATCACATGAAGGAAATACGCAATTAAAATTCAACAAATTGAGTATCTCAGACCAGTACAAAAATTCATCTAAAACTTGAATTCACTGTGAATTGAGATATATTTTTAAAATAATCGTAATAAAATAATCTGTAAAAATAATTCTTGCTAAGTTATAGAAATAAAAATAAGGGGTGAGAAATTATTCTCAAAAAATTTATGCGTCAACCAAATTAAAGAAACTTTTTCCAGAACTTGATTTTTCAGAAATACATTTTACGCAAAGTGTTTCTTTACAGGAATTAATGTCATCCCGAAGTTTTTGGTTAGAAAATTTCTTTACAATGGCAACCCGAGTTGTATGAAATTTGTTCATTTGGTTTCCATCAACGGAAAAAAATTCTTTCATTGTTAGTTTGACACCTCTCGTAACATCCTCACCCTGAGTATAATTGGAATCTTCAATGTGAGTTATGGTAAAGGATTGGCCATCAATTTTTGCCAATGATACTGAATCTTTTACTATCAGATAATCTGTTAATTTTGCTATTTGCTTTCACCTCCCAACCACATGTCTAATTATCAATTGAAGATAAATTCATTCAAGAGTTAATTGTTGACTTGGACATAATCTATTTTCCATAATTTTACAACATCACCAATAAAAGAAAAATAAAAAATGCATAGAAGATAAATTTAAGACAAAAAATCTGAAAATATGATTGAAAATGAAGAATTAGATCAATGGATAAGTGAATTTCACCCCACAGTAGAAACAGATGTTCTTGAGGTGTTAAGAGCACGTGTTCAATACGCAATATTGGATCAGCTGAATTACATGATTTCAGGACAAGTAGGATCTATTGATGAAATTAAAAAGATAGTTCTTCAAGAAATTACAGAGATCACTAATGAATCCATAGAAGTAGACGTAGATCAAGCATAAACTGGCCAAAAAAGGACATAATGTTTAATAGCCTCACCATCCCAAGATTTTCGATATTCATGGCAGAAAAAAAAGTTACAAAAAAAGTTGTAAAAAAAGTTACGACTAAAACTAAAAAAACAACCAAAGCAGGTAAATCAAAAGTTAAAAAAATCAATGAGGAGCCTAGTGATGGCGGAATTGTTATAGTTGATGATGATATTGTTATTGATCAAGATAAGGTAAATGAAGAACGTAGAGCCTATCTTGAAGAAGCAAGATCACAAGAAGCCGTAGACTAGAAATCTTTATCAGGTTTAAAGTCATAAAACATCTATGCAAGCATTATGTCTGATTACAGTTAAACCAGGAAAAGTAGATTTAGTAGTTGAGATATTAAAGAAAAAAAGAAAGGTGGTTAAACAAACCATGATAGTTACTGGCAGGGCAGATGTCAGTGTAATTTTAAAAGGCAGCATGGATGAAATTAATCAAATGGTAATTGCTTTTAAAAAAATTAAAGATATTGTAACTACAGAAACTTTAATCGAAGTGGAGGTGGATTTAGGATGGTAAGAGCAATAATTTTGGTAAAATCTCCAAAAAAACTCATATCTGCTAAATTAAAAAAATTGACAACAGTAGCAGATTCGTTTCCAACAAGCGGTCAATTTGATGCAGTTGCAATTATTGATGTAGAACAGCTAATACAGATAAAAGAAGTGACAAATGAAATTCAAAAAATTAGCGGTGTTGAACGAACTGAAACAATGGTAGAAGTTCAATAGCCATAGGTAAAATTATTTTTAATTTAGAGCAATTGATTTAAGCAACTTTAAGCTATATTGTATGTGAATATCAAAAAAGTCGGTAATGTAATCTTAGCCGTCAAAGATTTAGACAAATCCATAAAATTCTACAACGAAGTAATTGGATTGCCAATCAAAGACCAAAGAAAAACATGGGTGGATTTAGGTACATCCGGAGCTTTGTTGAGTTTACACCCTGCATCTCTAACTGCTCAGCATGTAGGAAGTTCAATAGAGAACGGAATAAGTTTAGGATTCATAGTGGGGGATTTGAAATCTGCACTTGAAGAAGTAAAAACACAAGGTGTCAAGATTTATCGAGACATTATCGAAAAAGATGCGGGTAAAAATGCAGTGATTTTAGATCCAGACGAATACCTAATTTCATTGTTTGAGCCTACATACAAAGACCAGGATCAACAAACTAGCGGATACCACGGATTTACACCAACATAGATTGTTTTTATAAAAAAACAATCCCAAAACTTTCTTTTTAGATTATTTAGCATTAAATGATTTTTTTTATTTTTGAAACAAGTTGCTCAGAATTTTTTTCTTTCGGGTTAATTGAAATATAAAAAGTAACATTGTTTTTATGTAAAATAACAATGTGTGTTTTTGTATGCTTTAAAATTATATAGTCCAATTTTCCAATTTCCTTCTCGCTTGATTGTCTTAATGATATTAATGTAGAAACTATGAAAAATTCATTTTTTACTTCTTCAGATTTTAAGAGAGGTTTAACATTGGGTTTGATTATACCCGTTAAAGTTCTACCATATGCATTGATTACACCAGCATATCTTACATGGTCAGATAATTGTAGAATGCTTTGACATTTTTTCTTGTAAGATATTACTGCATCCTGCCATTTATCTGCAGGAGTTTTTTTCATATCCAGATTTAATCTAGGAATCTAATAAGGATTATCAATAATTTAAAATTAAATTTCTATGGGTTGTGTCTATCAGAGGGTCTACTTTGCAATTTTTTTCTTAATTCTAAATTCTCTTTAACTAATTTATCATTTTGAGTTTTTAATATTTGAACAGATGTTTTACTAGTAAATAGCGGATGTCCTGGTGGAACAACTGGAGAGTCTTTAGATAGTAATCCTGAGGCATAATCTTGATACATTCTTTGAAATCCTTGAAGTTTCTGATTCATGGTTTCGTTGTGTTGTGCTAATTGAGGTTTCATTTGATTATGATTGACAGGTGATAGCGGATGGTTTAATCCAGGAGGTAATCGTGGAAATTGAAATGCCATGTGAGGAATATTTGGATTTAATCCATAAAGGTCTTGTAAATGTCTCATTACCATATTATCCATATAATCTCTATAAATTTGGCATATTTGTGGCTTACTTTAGGCATTTGATATACTCCAAAGTGTAATAATAGTAATTTTTGCTCAACTTCAGTTGATCGTAGATCGTTATAGATTGCTAATTTTGTTCAAAATTAGTCATGATGGAATTAAAAAGATCTTGTTTAAGATGTAAAAAAAATATCAAAGATGAGGAATTACATAAAATTGTAATGTATGTAGTTCAAGAAAAATTTACAGAGCACCATTATGAGCATATTGAATGTCCAGAAAAATTTACAATTTAATAGAATTTATAAAAATATGCTACTGGCCTTTAAATCCCAATACCTCATAGATCTCACCCGTTGATCTAGAACGATAGTTCCATTCATCATTTTTCCAAATTATTTTTTCAAAATCTTCTTGTAGTGTTGGATGTAGACGTTCATACACGTCACTGCCAATTAAAATCTGATTTGCTTTTGCCATGTTTTGAATTTTTGCTGCAATGTTCATTGCAGGTCCCATTAAATCCACATGTGAATTAATTTCATCTGCACCATATCGGACAACAATATTTTGACCAAAATCTAGTCCAATTTTTATCATCAAGTCAGGATAGTCATATTGATTCAATATGGGGTTAATTCCTTTTTGAATAACTGTTCTCATAGATTTTGCACAACTAACTGCATTATCAGATGTAAGTAACGAATTATTGTCTGCAACAAAATAACCAATGACTGCGTCTCCAACAAATTTTAAAACATATCCGTGATGTTGTCTAATCACCGCAGCCATTTCTTGTGCAAATGAACTGATAATAATTGCAATTTTTTCCGGAGGCATTTCTAAAGCCATAGTAGTCGAACCAACTAAATCCACATACAAAACAACCATATCTAGTTTAGAAAATACATTTTTTCGGAGAAATTCTTCAGATTCGTCTACCACCCCACTGTACTCATATCCTTTTTTCAAAGCACCCCAAACTCGTTTTTGAGTCTCTACAATCATGGTTTCAGAATCTAATGTTTTTTCAGTATCACTACTAAGCAACATATCTACCACAGTATTGCTTTTTTTAATATTTTCTTTCTCAATCATTTTTTATCATCTACTCCAAGGGAAAATCAATTTTGCAGAGGGTACATTTACCTCTATTGCCTCTATAACTGCAGTCATAATATTCGACAATCACACTATTACAATTATCACACAGTAATTTTGATTTATCCATGCCTAAAAATAAAAATTAATGTATTTAGACATTATCGAATATTAGAAGTACGTAGCACTATAGTACAAATTTGTATAAATAATGATAATGAAGGTTTAAGGAGAGCAAAATTAGGAAAATTTTTGTGCGACTAGGTTCAAGATCACCAGATGAATTCATCAAAATACTAAATAAAAAAAATGAATTAATACAAAATGAATTTTTAAAGAAAATTCTAGAAGTAACAAAAATGGTGGATGTGAAAGTAATGATGGGAGACTCAACAATTACAGAACAAAAAACATTTGATCCAAAACAAATTACAAATTATCTTGAAAACCTAAGTCAGAATTTAACTAATTGGTCACTTCAAGATGTATCAATTACTAACAATGAAGATCTTAGAAGAATATTTACAAAGTTTGAAGTAAATGAGGGGAATTATTTAATTTCAGGACACATATCATTGCAATTTCACGTATTACTGTTCTATAAACCACTTCAAAGGGTAATTGATTGTCAAAAAGAATTAGCAGAGATTGTAGATAAAACAAAAAACAAAGAAACAGAACTGTCAGATAACAGTGATCAATTCGTATTAAATAAATTAAAAGAGATGGGATACAAAGATTTTGATCATCAAAAACTGTTTGAAGTATTTTATGAAGATGAAGAATTTAGTAAAAAAGTATATGAAGAAATTGAAAAAGATTCTGGAGAAGAATTTAAAAGATTAACAGAAAAAAAGACTGAGCTGTTCAAGGAATTAGATTCCTTGCTAATTGAAACATATCAAACAAGTTCTGTACTTATTGATGATACAAGGTTAGTTGGGGGTGAAGAGGGTGCTTTATGTACACTAGATATAGAATTTATTAAAAATAATAATCGTGAAGGTCTATTTGATCCAAGAAAAATGTCAAGTGTGGCAAAAGATAATATTGTAAAAAAATTAGAAGAGTTAGAAATAGCAATTAAAGAATAAAATGCCATTTTAATTTTAAAATTACGCATAAAAATTAAATAAATACGAATATTCCATCGATGAACTCAAATACGCCAAATAAGTAGCAACATCTCCAATGAATCCAACATATGATGAAATACTGAAAGCAAATGCATTACGAGGAAATGTAATTAGAAAAACACCTTTAATCCATTCACCCACATTTAGTAATTTAACAAATTCAGAAATTTACCTAAAAGAAGAATTTAGACAAAAAACAGGATCATTCAAAATTCGAGGAGCATATTATAAAATAAAATCATTGTCTGAAGAAGAAAAAAAACATGGGGTGGTAGCTGCATCTGCAGGAAATCATGCACAAGGGGTTGCGTTAGCATCATCATTAGAAAATATTTCATGTACAATTGTAATGCCAAAAAATGCATCGCCTGCAAAGGTAGCGGCAACAAGAGGATATGGTGCCAATGTGATACTAGAAGGAATGAATTATGATGAATCATATTTTAAAGCAAAAGAAATTGCAAAAAAAACAGGTGCCACAATAGTACAAGCTTTTGATGACCCTCAAATCATAGCTGCACAAGGAGTAATAGGGTTAGAAATATTGGAAGACCTTCCAGATGTTGAAGAAATTTATCTACCAATAGGCGGTGGTGGTTTAGCTGCAGGAACGGTAATTGCAATCAAAGAAAAAAATCCAAATGTCAAAGTGATAGGTGTTCAATCAAAGTCATTTCCTTCAATGTATGAATCAGTTAAACAAAATGAAAGGAGATCAACTGGGGGAGATAGAACGATAGCAGACGGTATTTCGGTAAAAATGCCAGGGGAAATTACTTTTGAAATAATTAAAAATCTAATAGATGAAATTGTATTAGTTGATGATGATGAAATTACCAAAGCAATGTTTCTATTAATGGAAAGAATGAAATTTGTGGTTGAGCCTGCAGGTGCAGTAGGGTTGGCATACTTAATTTCAAAAAAACCGTCACCTGGAAAAAAAGTGGTAGCAGTTTTAGCAGGCGGTAATGTTGACATGTATCTTTTAGGTCAAATTGTAGATAAAGGACTGGCTGCAATGAGTAGGTTGCTAAAATTGTCAGTTTTACTGCCAGATAGACCAGGAGCATTTAAAGAAATTGTAGATATAGTCACTTTAGCTAATGCAAATATTGTAGAGGTTGTACATGACAGATTAAGTTCGGATGTAAACGCAGGTTCAGCATCAGTTACACTGAATCTAGAAACCCAAGGAAAAGAACAGGCAGAATCTTTGATAAAATCCTTACAGGAGAAAAATGTTCAATTCAAATTATTGACATAGAATTATTTGAATTTATTTTTTGTGAATTTTGTGAGTCCCTGTTTCTTTAATTGTTCAGATTCTTTCAGTACTGAATTGTGTTGATCAGATTTATGTTTCTTTAATTGTTTTTTTAATTCAGAGAACTCATTTGCAAGAATTTTAACAGCATATATTCCAGCATTTCCTGCTTTGTTTACGCCAACAGATACAACAGGTGAACCAGATGGCATTTCCGTGATGGACAGTAATGAGTCCAATCCACCAAAAGCAGAAAATTTTGCTGCATCAGTTTTTTTTGGATGTTTATCATTATAGACTAAAATTGGAACGCCAATTACAGGAATTGTTGTATGAGATGCAATCATTCCAGGTAAATGAGCTGCCCCACCTGCTCCGGCAATAATAATTTTAAAACCCATTTTTTCAGCATGTTCAGCATACTCTGATAATCTTGAAGGGGTTCTATGAGCAGAAACTATTTGATCCTCATGTTTAATTTTAAATTCATCAAAAATTTCAGCAGCCCCTTTCATTATCCTACTATCAGAACTAGATCCCATAATAATACCAACTAGAGGCTTTTTTGAATATGTCATCACAATAGAAAAAGATTAAGAATAATTAACAATTTCGATTTAACTAAATAATACGAAAATAATCTTAAGTGATGCCACTTTTTTGTAAGCAATGCACAGGTAGGAGATTGCCTAAAACAGCGATGCCAGAGAATAGAACTCTATGGCTATGTGAAAACTGTAAAAATTTTGTAGATTTAGAGGATTTCATAGTACGAGAAGCAAAAGAGGACGAATACAATTCATCACAGGAAGATTATAAAAAATGGGTTAAATCAATTCCAGCTACAGAAGGAACTAAAGATTCATTTCGATACTAAAAAATTAAAAATTAAATTCAATTCCTAAAACTAGTACCTGAACAAGGAATACAGCACCCAGTATTACAGATCCTAAAAGAATTTTAAGAATTGTAGACATCTTACATTAGATATTTTTAGTGCTTTTTAATCAACTCATCTATTGGCAAAAATTTTGGGAATTATAGGAGGAGGGCAACTGGGAATGATGTTAACTGAAGCAGCTAAAACAATGCCTGAGCATATTTCTAAAGTAATAGTTTTGGACCCAAATCAAAATTGTTCAGCGTCATTAGTTGGAGCAGAACAAATAATTGCAGATTTTAAAGATCGAGACGCAATTATAGAATTATCAAAAAAAGCGGATATAATTACATATGAAATAGAATCTGGAGATAGCGACGTACTAAAATCAGTTGAAACTAATGCACAAGTAAGCCCATCTCCTGAAACATTAAAAATAATTCAAGATAAATTATTGCAAAAACAATTCTTATTAGATAACAGCATTCCAGTTCCAGAATTTATTAAAATTAACAATTTTGATGATTTAAAAAATGGATTGGAAAAATTTGGTTTTCCTGCATTGTTAAAAGCACGAAGAGATGCATATGACGGAAAAGGAAATTATAAGATTGATTCTCAAAAAGATGTTCAAAAAGCATTTGATTATTTTAAAGGAAAGCCACTACTATTGGAAAAATTTATTCCATTTGAAATGGAGGTATCAGTTATAGCTGCAAGAAATACAATGGGGCAAATTAAGTCATATCCACTTGTTGAAAACATACACGAAAAAAATATTTTGCGTCAAACAATAGCTCCTGCACGAGTCTCAAAACAAATTATAGATGAAGCAGATCAAATTGCAGAAAAAACAATGTCGGTTCTAAAAGGTGCAGGAATTTTTGGAATTGAAATGTTTGTAACAAAAGAAGGTCATATTCTAATTAATGAAATTGCTCCAAGAGTACACAATTCAGGCCACCATACCCTGCAATCAGGAAAAACGTCTCAATTTGAGCAACATTTACGAGCAATTTTAGGCTTAGAATTAGAAAATACAAAACTAACCTACAATACCATAATGTACAATATTTTAGGAAATTTAGATTTTGAAGGCGAGTACAAAAAAATTGAACTTGCAGAAAAAAACATATTTTTAAAAATGTATGAAAAGAAAATTTCAAAACCACTAAGAAAATTAGGTCATTTGAACATAGTTGGAACCGATAATCAAACAATTGATGAATTGTTAAATGAATTATCTCAGATTAAACATAAAGTAGAAATCAAATCCATCTGATTGGTTTTTATGTTGTGAGTAGTGAATTCTAGTATGGCATTAAAAGCAGCAATGGTACTAGCAGGAATATCTATTGTATTATTGGTGTTGTACGGTGCAGATGTTGCAGTTTCAATGAGTAATACAGACAATGAAGGATTTTTACCATTAAATGACATGCAACGTGGTATGGGACTTGGTGGCCCAGCAATACTTTTACCAATTGTAGCATTTTTCATCGCTCTTAAAGAAAAATCAAAAGGATTAGGAGGATTAATCATAGTTTCAGGAATTTTAATTATAATGGGTGGTTTAGCAATGATTGGAACACCTGCTCCAGAAGGAGTGGAAAGAAATCCTCTAATGTTATTTGCACCAGCAATAATTCAACTTGCACTAGGTGCAATTAAAATAGTAAAATCCTAAGAGGATTGTACTGATGGTAATTTGTGTAAAATGCAGCAATGATGTAAAAAAAGTATATGATTGTGATCATACAAAATTTGAAGATTATTGTGTAGAATGCTATACAGAACTACATTATTACATAACAGAGAATAATTCTAACGAAGATGTTAACTGCTAGAGAAGTTGCAATTTACGCATTAGGTAAAACAGAAGGAGTGAATTCACTTGCAGAGACCCTAGGAACTGGAATGGATGATGAGAAGTATATCGAATCATGGAATAAAACAATAAAGTTACTAGGAATTAAAATGCCACTAGAGGAACTGGAAGCAATCTATAACGAATTTGCAAAGAAAATGGAAGAAATTGTTACCAAAACAGAAACTATTGAAAAAAAGAAAAAATGAGAAAATTTTGATATAGTCGATAAATATGGAATTAGTAATTGAAGGCAATTATTTTAGCAGGAGGCAGAGGAAAAAGACTTAGACCTATTACAGATTACGTCCCAAAACCACTAATTCCAATTAATAATATTCCAATAATTGAATGGCAAATAAAATATTTAAAAAAACACGGTATTTCAGAAGTAATAATCTGTTCAGGCTATAAATCAGAAATGATTGAAAATTATTTAGAAAATAAAAAATTAGGAGTTAAAATAACTTTTTCAATAGAAAACAAACCTCTTGGAACCGGTGGCGCTATCAAAAAAGCGGGTAAAAAAATAAAAGATAATACTTTCATCGTGATTAACGGGGATATAATAACAAACATAGATTTAAAAAAATTAGTTGGAAAAGAAAATTCAATAGCATCAATTCAATTACGAACAAAATTTGGAATTCTACAAACAGAAGAAAATAAAATAATAAAATTTGATGAGAAAAAAGAAATTACAGATTTATGGATGAATGCAGGGATTTATCATCTTAAAAAAGAAACCCTAAAAGAATTGCCAAATACAGGAGATATTGAAAAAACACTATTTCCAGATTATGCAAAAAAAGAAAAACTGTCTACAGTAAAATTTAGAAATACAAAATGGTATTCAATAGACTCCTACAAAGATATTGAGGAATGTTCTTCAGTAATAGAGAAAATAATAAAATAAAATTAGGAATTTTATGCACCTGTTCGGTGTAGCGTAACCATCATGTATGCTACTTCCTCAACAAATGATTCATCACTACTAGTAGAAGCATATTTTGTTGCATTATGCCAAAATATGCTATTTTTTGTTGATTTTTCAATCATGCTTTGCTGTGTCAATGTTATTTATTGATAAATTATCTCATAATGATCAACCTCAACCAAAATTAACCTAAGACTAAAACAGATACACTAGAATATCCATCAATCATATCATTTTCATGCGTATTGCATGTAGTTTAGGCTCATTACTCTCAGTCAAGCAGGTGCTTCAGTGTACAGAAATGTTATCAGAAACAAAAATTGATTCAGTATGGATACCTGAAACGTGGGGAATGGAGAATTTTTCAATGTTAGGTGCAGTGGCAAACAATACTAAACATCAAAAAATAGGCTCATCAATCATCAATATCTATTCCAGAAGCCCATCAACGATTTCAATGGGTGCAGCAACCATAGACTCTCTATCAGATGGACGATTAATTCTAGGATTAGGTACTAGCAGTGTACCTATAGTTGAAGATTTTCATGGAGGAGTATTTGAAAATCCAGTGCAAAGAATGAGAGAATATGTAGAAATAATTCGACTATCTTTAAGAAAAAAACAAATCAATTATTCAGGCAAAATTTTTAATCTAAAAAATTTCACTCTGTTGATAGAACCCAATAGAGAATTGATTCCAATTTACTTAGCAGCAATCAATCAAAAAATGGTAAATTTAACTTGGGAGATTGCCGACGGAGTAATTTTCTATCTAAGACCAATAGAGGAAATGAAAAAAACAATTTCAAAAATGCAATCACAAAAAAAAATTGATGTGTCATGTCAAATAATTACATGTGTATCAGAAAATTCAGAAGAGGCAGTAAAACGAGCAAGAAAAACAATTGCGTTCTACATATCCGTAGGAAAAATATACAGGGAATTTTTGAAAAAAAATGGATTTGAAACGGATACGAGTAATATTTTTGAAGAATTTAAAAAATCAGGATTTAAATCAAATCATGAACTTGTGACAGATCATATGTTAAAATCACTATGCATAGCAGGAACACCAGATGAGTCTAAATTACAATTACAGAAATTTAGAGATGCTGGAATTGATCTACCGATAATTCAGTTTAATCCAATAGGGGATGCAATAGAATCATTTTCATTATTGAAAAAAACATTTTTTGGTGAATAGTTATGTCTGAAGTTGGAATTATAGCATATGGGACAAGTCCATTTACAAAGGAAGATCATAAGATAGAATCCATGTTACATAAATCTACTAATGATCTTTTTAAAAAAAATCCCAGCATAAATAAAAATGAAATTGATGCAGTGTTAGTTTCCACAAATAATAATTCAAAATATTTGTCACCAGTATTATCTGAAATGGCCGGAATTCAGCCAAAAATTGCACATTCTATTGAAAGTTTGTGTAATTCAGGCACAAATTCCATAGTTTCAGCATTTTCTTACATATCATCAGGGCTTGCAGATATGGTTCTAGTTACGGGTGCTGAAAGATATGATAGTCCAGGCCAAATATTAGAATGGGATAATTCCAGAGGAGAATTCAAACATCCAATATTTTGGGCATCAATTTTTTCAAAATCATACAAACGAGAATATGGGATTTCAGATGAACAATTAGCAATAGTTTCAGTTAAAAATCACAAACAAGCAAAAGAAAATTCAAATGCATTATCAAAAAAAACATACACCGTAGAAGATGTCATGAATTCTAAAAAATTAACAGAAGATCTAAGATTATTAAATTGCTCCAGACCATGTACGGGAAGTGCATCTATTCTATTAGCATCAAAAGAAGTTACTGACAAATATACGGATATGCCAATATGGATTACAGGAATAGGACAAAAAACAACATCAGCAGGATTTACAAAAAATACATCGTTGACGTCAATGGAATCTACTGCAATTGCAGGACAATCAGCATTAAAAATGTCAAACCGCAATATTTCAGAAATTGATGTTGCAGAAGTACATGATGCATTTTCAGTTTGTGAACCTATGATATTGGAATCATTAGGATTTACAAATCCAGGAGAAGGAATAAACATGTCTCAAAAACTACACGAAGAAAACAATTTCATGATTAATCCACGTGGAGGGTTAATTGGATCTGGACATCCGCTAGGTGCAACAGGCATATCACAAACTATAGAAATTGTACAACAGTTACAAAAAACTGCAGAAAATCGTCAAACAAATAATCCAAAAACAGGGTTAGTACATAACATGTCTGCTGCTGCAACGTCATCAACAGTATTGGTATTAGAGAAATGAGTTTTGAAAACGAGTTAGAGAAAGGGCAATTTTGTCTTCCTGAATGTATGTCATGTAAAAAATGGGTTTGGCCTCCATCAGAATTTTGTGACAGATGTAATGGAGAAACATCGTTAAAAAAAGAAGAACTCAAGGGTAAAATCATCGAATTTTCAAAACAAAATGACAATTATTTTTGTATTGTAGAATTCTATGATTCAATTAGAATAATGGCCAAAATGACAACATGTCCAAAAAAAGACCAAATAGTAAAAATTTCAAAATGTGGAATAATTGATGGGAGTTATTTTTTTCACATTATTTGAATTTTGTAAAAATGTAGGGAGTTTCAACCAATTGATCAAAAGTCCATACGGTAGGTAATGAAACAGTATCAATAACATCCAATTGATGTGTTTCAATTAAAGAACTCCAACCACCATCAGAAAGATTTCCAGATAATTGTCGTTTAGTATTAGTTCCTGCAAATATTATTCCAGTATTTTTTTTCAAATTAATTTTATTATTGATTTTTTCAATAATGCTTGTTGCTAAAAATTCACCACCCATTTGAGGTAGACCACCAATAAAGAATGCAGGATCTTTTAAATTTAATATTGAATAATCAAACTCTAATGCATCTTCACATTTAGGATTAAAGTTTTGATTTGTTTGAGTAGAGATAGTGTTTTGCAATTCCACTAGACTGTCATCGATTTCTATACTGTATGAAGTAAAATCTAAAATTTTGCCGCAAAATGCAATTCTCCCATCACCAGAACCGATATCTACAAGTTCTGAAAAATTCATTTTTTTTGCAATTAACGCCATTACATATGCAGACATAATCCAAGTGGGATAAAATGGCTGACAACTAGAACCATGCTTGATACTGTTTAGCCAGTAATCATTAATGTCACCCTCATACACCATGCAAGGTATTCCTAAAATATCTTCTTCAAAAGAATTAAAGTAAATAGGATTTTTTTCTGCAAAATTGTGTAATTGTTTTAAATGATTTTTGTCAATTGGAAAATCATCAGAAATATGAGATGGTATTACTTCCTGTATATGTGCACTTCCAGTATAATTCTTGGCAAAATCTCGTTTAATTTTAATTAAATTTTGAACCACCGTATCCAACATTAAATTTCTAAAATGTAGGGGTATGATAAACTGATTGAAGTTAATTTTGATTTTTAGATAAAATTTGAGAGATTTCTTGTTGTATTTTATTTAGATTATCTAGAGTATTTTTTTCAATTTCTTTAAATTGTTTGATTTCATCATCAGTAGGATCCGTCATTAATTGGAAACTAACCTGTTTAAGAATATTAAGATAAGAATCTCGTGTTTCAAATAATTTTTCAATATTAAATTCAGACATCAGTAATAATCAATTTTTTAAGTATATAGACATTGGAAATTAATTGAGGTATAATGTAATTACCTAGTTTACTATATCCAATAATAATTAAAAAAGAGATATGAAATCAAAATCATCATCAGTAGTTATCATGAAACAAAAATTGACCAAGGAAAATACCACTAATCATCAAAAAGCTGCAAAAACACGTAGGCAGAGAGGGTATCAATGGGAAGACACCATTGTGAAAAGATTTAGAAAAACAAAAAGCTGGAAAGCATTTAGGCTAGGGTCGCCGAGCATTGCATTACCTGATGTGCTGGCAGTAAACACAGAAGAGAGTACAATATTTACAATTGAAGCAAAATCAGGAACCAGTACATCACTTCCAGTACCGGCAGATCAAATAGAACGGTGTCTGGATTGGATTAAAACATTTGATATTTATGAAAACAAAAAAGTATTACTTGCATTCAAATTTCTTTCAAAAAAGCGTATTGATGTAGGAGTATACAAAAAAAGAGAATTAAGAGAATTTTTTAAAATTTGGGATGAATCCTTGGAAATTACTGACTGCGTTTGTACTTATGATGGAAAGATTTTTGCAAAAAATATTAGTTCAAAAAAAGAATTATTTTTAAAAGAATGCAAAATGCCATTTAAGACAAAACAAAGAACTAGTGCCTAAGACCACATTATTTTCAAATCATTATTAAGGCTAGAATGATAGATGGATGTATGGCAGAAGAAAATTCTAAAGACGATCAAATGGAATCAGTTACAGAATCATTGTTAGAAACAGTATCTGATGCAGAAGTTGATTCCAGAGTAAGTTTTGAAGAATTTACAGATGAAAGGGCACTAATCAGCCATGATGCATTTGGAAAAAAACAAATGAAAATTAAAGTTTTAGAAGTATCTGATGAAAATCCAGTGCTGCAATGGAAGTTTGGAGATAGGGTAAAAATTACTAAAATTCTTGTAACCATCAAACATCTTACAACACAGGAAGTTGAAGAGGCTGAATTTGATATCGAGGAAATAGAGCGAGAAATGCAAGAAAAAAGACATTTCTCATCTACAAATAGGTGGGTTCCTGCAGGAGATATAAAAAATGGCTATGTTGTAGGTGCAATGCATACAAGATTGATTAGTGATGCAGCTGCATTAGATCATATTATGTTCTAATGTTAAATTCATGATATTATAATAAATTCTTCAAAAACATTATAAACCACAATTTTTGAAAATGATTATGAGTGCAAAAGAATTTGATGTTAACGGGACGGATTACTCCATTACAATAACAGAGCAAGTTATCGGTCACATCAATAATTTAAAAAATCTCTACAATGCAGCATATGAGGATCCAGAAAGTTTTGAAGATGTGAGTGCAGAAATTTCAAGTACAATTACAGAAATTGCCAGTACGGTAGAGCCAGATGTTGAAGATAGTGATTTGGACGGATTAATCCAAGAGATCATGAAAACAGTGGATAAAAAAGCCGCAGAGATTGAAAAAGAATTATCAGTTAAAGAAAAGCCTGCAAAAAAATCAAAATCAAAAAAATAGAATCAGATCGGGATTAAATTTAGAGAAACTTAAGAGATAAATGCGATGTAAATAAAACTACTAGGGATATGACTAAAAGTTGCGAGTGTGGAATATGTGATCACTATAGTGAGTCAGAATGTATTCAAAAAGAATGTAAATGCTGTTTAAATTTTCATGAAAGATCAGGCCCTAAATCTAAATAATAATTATTTTAATTATAGATTTTGTTTGTAACAATTACATTTTTTTGAAAAGTGTCTAGAACATCCAATTAACCTATGATCAGAACACCCACACAAAATACACTTTTTTTTGTCAGTCATAGATTCCCGATTAATTCCCTTGTATCGTCCATCATGTGTTTGCTTGTTAGTGCTTCCAATATTTTTAATCTCATGTTTTTAACGCGCGACATATCGTTAGAATATAATGAAGCCATCGTTGTAATTTCTTTTTCAAAAGAATAGTTTTCCAGATATTGAGAAAATTTTATTTTTAGTGTTTCAAAATCAGATGTAGGAATTTTATCGACATCTATTTTATTTGAAACTACTCTTATGAAGCCATTAATTTTCAACATTTCTTTTTCAATTTTAGAGAGATCTCCAGGCTTATCTTCAATTTCATCAAGAATCTGATAAGAATCAAGAATATGATTTAAAATATTTTTTAAATGTTCGACATAGGTAACCATAACTCCTTTAGAAATTACAGGCATCTAAAGTTTAGGAAATTAGCTCGAATTGTATAAAAATTTACCATTTGTTTTAAATTATGATCAAATATCTACAATTACAAATGCAAGGCGACGCGTATCTCAAGTGTGTTAATCCAAAATGCGGATTAGAATACCCAATAATGAGTACTAATGTACAATGTGAAAATGGACATGTTTTAGATGTAATATATAAAAATAAACCATCGCCGAATCTTAAAGAGACATTTTATGAAAGAAGAGATTCCAAAGGAAATATTTTTAATGAAAGTGGGGTTTGGCGGTTTCGAGATTTACTAAATTTTTGTCAAATAAACACAGAGGACAATGATGAATGTTCAGAACATCTGGTTTCTTTAGATGGTGCAGAAGGAAGACAATCAAAACCATACCAAATGTCAAAAGCAGCAGAATTCCTAGGCATTAACAAAGAAGGATTATGGTTGCAGCCAGAAGGATACAATCCAAGTGGCTCTTTCAAAGATAACGGAATGGTAACAGCTGTTACCCATGCCAAAATGGTTGGTGCTAAAAAAATTGTGTGTGCGTCAACTGGAAACACATCAGCGTCAGCTGGAATGTTTGCAGCAAATGAAGGAATAAAATGTGACGTGTATATTCCCGCAGGACAAATTGCTCCAGGAAAACTTAGCCAAGCATATCAATTTGGAGCTCAAATTATACAAGTTGAAGGGAATTTTGATGATGCATTAAAACAATCATTAGACGATGCAAAAAATTATGACGGTTACACAGTAAATTCTGTAAATCCATTTAGAATAGAAGGCCAAAAAACAATTCCGTTTAGAGCATTAGAATATTTGAATTGGGAATCTCCAGATTGGATAATATATCCAGGCGGAGCATTAGGCAATACCTCAAGTTGTGGGAAAGCATTAATGGAATTATACCAGTGGGGATGGATTAAAAAAATTCCAAGAATTGCAGTAATTAATTCGGATGGTGCCAGTACATTATCAGATTTGTATAATGGTGAATTTGAGGATGAGGAATTAAGGTGGAATAAAGGAAATCCAAATACAGAATTAATTTCTAGATACTATAGTCATTTAGATAAAGAAGGGTTAAGACCTAAAACAAAAGCAACCGCAATTCAAATTGGAAGACCGGCAAATATCATAAAAGGATTAAGAGCATTAGAATTTACCAACGGTGTTGTAACAACTGTATCAGATTCTGAGATGTTAGATGGAATGTCAGTTGTAGGTCTAAACGGATTTGATTGTGAAATGGCATCAGGTGCGTCCGTTGCAGGAATTAAAAAATTGATGGCTGAAGGAATAATTAAGAAAGATGACGTAGTTGTAGGAATTCTTACAGGAAGGCAAAAGGACGCAATGATTCCAGTGGATTATCATAGTAATCCTAAAAACACATTTGCAAATCCTCCAAAAAAATAGGCTCAAATTAGTAAAATAATTCTAAAACAGGGATGGTTTAAATTCATGAATGAATATTTTAGAATAACCTAAAGATGGTGCAAAAAAACTAAATGAGCAATAGAACAAATTATAGAAAAAAATTGAGAGTCAAATCATGGTAGATTTATGGATTGAAATTGCATCTCTAGCTATTCTTATCGGACTGTCTGGATTTTTCAGCGGATTGGAAGTTGCACTAGTAGGGATAAGAAAATCAAAAGTTGTACAATTATTTAATGAAGGTAAGAAAGGATCCAAAGCACTACACAAATTAAAAATGAATCCAAGTTGGATGATGTCCAGTGTTAATCTTGGAAATAATCTAGTTAACGTAGGAGCATCAGCACTTGCAACAACGGTTGCAATGAGATTATTTGGCAATGATGGATTAGGAATTGCAGTTGGAATTATGACATTTTTAATTTTAGTGTTTGGAGAAATAACTCCAAAAACATACTGTAATGCCAACTCTACAAAAGTGGCATTAAGATGCGCTCCAATACTACTAGTATTCAGTTATGTATTTTATCCAGTTGTAAAATTCTTTGAAACTATTACTAATGGCGTTGTAAGAATAACTGGAAGTAGTCAGACACCACCGCCAATCACAGAAGATGAAATCAAGGGAGTGATTGATCAGGGGTTAGAAGAAAATGCATTAGAGAAAGAGGAGATGGAATTAGTTCATGGCGCTCTAAAATTTGATGACACTGTAATTCGTTCAGTAATGACCCCCAGAACAAAGATGTTTGTATTAAATTCAAAAATGCTACTCTTTGAAGCATTACCACAAATTAATCAAAGAGGTCATTCTAGAATTCCAATTTTT
>Ga0209035_10000121_pt1 | contig 29797 bp, 28 predicted proteins | sample MarorgKNORR_S2LV_6_FD_188220 | JGI IMG/M metagenome (GOLD analysis project Ga0209035, IMG submission 188220) | Marine microbial communities from the Southern Atlantic Ocean, analyzing organic carbon cycling - AAIW_A/KNORR_S2/LV (SPAdes) (version 2) | ecosystem: Environmental > Aquatic > Marine... | reverse complement strand
ACTCACCTAAGTTCAAGAAAAGAAAGTACCCCTACGGGCGACGCGGGAAAAAGCGGCGTACAGAAATCTTGTTATTGTTACCAATAACTAAGGATAAAAGTGATATAAAAAAGAATGTGTACAAAGATGAAAAAAAATAAAAATTACATACTAACTAATTGCTGCTCAAGTTTAGCGCAAGCGGCGCCCATTGCGAAGGCGCAATATGGGTGACGGTGTATGTATTTTATTTTTTAAAGTAACCATGGAACAAACCTACAATTTATTTTTAAATAACAACTTATCAATCAATCTTTTTACAAAATATAATGCGTATTTACAAAGTTAGAGGCTTTGCTCTCTAACAGCTCTGTCAAAATTTGATCATTTGATTCGTTACTTTTAAATGCCACCAAAGTTCTGATAGAAAAAGTTCGCAAGGCGTCATGTACACTTAGTGTACTCATTGCTGAATCTTTTCTTCCAACAAAAGGAAAAACATCGGGGCCTCTTTGACATTGACTGTTGATATTTACTCTACACACTTGGTTTACCAACATGTCAATTAATGGCGCCAACGAATTAGGATTTTGACTAAACAAACTTACTTGCTGTCCGTAATTAGAATTTGAAACATAATCTAAAGGCTCGCTAATATCCTTAAAAGAAGCAATCGGAACTACAGGTCCAAACTGCTCTTCTTCATAGACTCTCATCTTCTCATCCACTGGAAACAACACTGCTGGAAAAACAAAACTTTCGATAGTCTCACCTCCTTGAGGATTGATTACTTTTGCGCCTTTGGCTTCTGCATCTTCAATCAGTTCTTTTATATACGCTGGTTTATTTGGTTCTGGTAACGGTGTCAACTTAACCCCTTCGTCCCAAGGCAATCCGTAGGCTAACTTACCTACTTCTGCAACAAATTTTTTGTTAAATTCTTCTACAATATCTTCATGTACAAACAAAATTTTCAGTGCTGTACAGCGTTGTCCGTTATAAGACAATGACCCTAAAACACATTCTTGTACCGCCAAATCAATATCGCAATCTGGCATTACAATTGCCGGGTTTTTAGCTTCCAATCCCAATACCAATCGCAGTCTGTTTTTCTTCGGATGGTAACTTTGTAAGGCATTTGCTGAAGTACTGTTACCAATCAATGCCAATACATCTACTTTTCCAGATTCCATAATTGGAGTTGCCAAGGTTCTTCCGCTTCCATAAATAAGATTTACAACCCCTTTTGGGAAACAAGTTTGAAAGGCTTTTAATAATGGTGACAATAATAAAATTCCGTATTTCGCAGGTTTAAAAACAGTCGTGTTCCCACAAATCAATGCTGGAATCAATAAACAAAATGTTTCATTCAGCGGGTAATTATAAGGACCCATACACAAGATAACACCTAAAGGTCCTCTACGGATTTGAGCATAAACACCACTTTCTAATTGAATGTTCGATTGCTTTCTGTCAATCTCTTTTAAATCATTGATTGTGTCGTAGATGTATTCTATTGTTCTATCAAATTCTTTACAAGCATCAGGGTATGTTTTTCCAATTTCCCACATGATTAGTTTTACAACTTCATCACGTGTTGCCTTCATCATTGTCGTAAAATTCTCAATGCATTCTATACGATCCTCAACCTTCATCACAGCCCATTCCCCTCGTCCTTTGTCGTAGGCATTGTAGGCTGCGTCTAATGCTTCGAGTGCGTGCTCTTTACTCATATTAGGAACGGTTCCTAATAATTTTCGTTGCAATCCGTTTTGTGCATCTTCTTCATAAATAGCTGAGTACACATCTGTTCTTGAACCACTCCAATTCACCAACTCACCATCGAGCAAATAGGTGTCTTGATGAAACAAGGCGTTCATTGTAAACTGCTCAGGAATTTGTTGGTTGATGAAAATATTTTGTAACGGCATGCGATCAAATTTTATGCAAGTTATATCAAATATTGAAATAAATCAGGCTTATCATTCAAATAATCTCCATAGAAATTCTTCTCTTTCATTCTTTCTATTAAAGGCTGTAAGTCGCATTTGTTTTTCAATTCAATTCCAACAATTGCAGGGCCATTTTCTCTGTTGTGTTTTTTAGAATATTCAAAATGTGTGATATCATCTTGCGGACCTAAAATATGAACTACAAACTCTTTTAACGCACCTGCTCTTTGCGGAAAACGAATAATAAAATAGTGTTTTAAGCCATTGTACAACAAGGCTCTTTCTTTAATCTCTGCAGTTCGTGTAATGTCATTATTACTTCCGCTAATAATACACACTACATTTTTTCCCTTAATTTCATCGGCATAAAGTTCCAATGCAGATAAGGTCAATGCACCTGCTGGCTCTACAACAATGGCATCTTTATTGTACAAATCTAGAATGGTTTGACATACTTTTCCTTCCTGAACGGTAATCATCGCGTCTAAATTTTCTTTGCAAATTTGAAAGGTCAAATCTCCAACTTGTTGCACCGCTGCGCCGTCTACAAATTTTTCGATACTTTCTAACCGAACATTTCTATTTTCTTTGATGGCCGTTTTCATCGACGGAGCGCCTGCTGGTTCCACACCTATAATTTTAGTATTTGGTGACAGTGTTTTAAACACGCTCGATAATCCGGCCGCCAATCCACCACCGCCTACTGGAACAAACACGTAATCTATTGCTGAAGTTGCTTGCTCTATAATCTCTAAACCAATCGTAGCTTGACCTTCAATGATTTTTTCATCATCAAAAGGAGGAACAAATGTTTTTTCCAAGCGATCACATTCTGATTTTGCAGCTGTTTGTGCATCGTCAAAAGTATCGCCAACCAGTTGAATGCTGATAAAATCTCCACCAAACATCTCTACCTGCACTAATTTTTGTTTAGGCGTTGGTGTTGGCATAAAAATAGTGCCGTGTATCTTTAATTTATGACATGCAAAAGCAACTCCTTGAGCATGATTCCCTGCACTTGCGCAAATAATTCCGTTTTTTAATTCATCACTTGTTAAGGAACTGATTTTGTTATAAGCACCACGAATTTTATAAGACCTTACTTGTTGCAGATCTTCTCTTTTTAACAAAATATTCGCTCCAAATTCTCTAGAATAATTGATGTTTTCCATCAACGGAGTTACAGCAACCACTTCCTTTAATACGGCTACGGCTTTCCTGACATCCTGCAATTTTGGTTGATACATTATTTTGGTGGTCATACTAACTTTTTTACACGATTAGATTTGTTTCATTGCGGTCATAGAAGCCCTTAAAACAGCACCTACTTTTTCTACTGGATGATTTCTAATCTCTTGATTTACCGCAATCAATTGTTGATTATCAACGCCATTATTACTTGTGTATGATCTTCCGATAATATCTGTGCTTACCGTCTTCATAAAATCGGCTAACAAAGGTTTACACGCATGATCAAATAAATAACACCCATATTCTGCCGTGTCAGAAATCACTCTGTTCATTTCAAATAATTTTTTACGTGCTATTGTATTTGCAATCAATGGTGTTTCATGCAATGATTCATAATACGCAGACGCTGCAATAATTCCAGAAGCTGTCATTGTTTCAAACGCTAGTTCTACACCAGCTCTCACAAAAGCAACTAATAAAGTACCGTGATCAAAGAATTCTTGTTCAGAAATTTCTTGTTCCGTTACAGTGGTTTTTTCAAAGGCAGTTTCTCCTGTTGCAGCTCTCCATTTTAACAAATTTACATCATCATTTTCCCAATCTTCCATCATGGTTTTTGAGAAATGTCCAGACATGATATCGTCCATGTGTTTTTGAAATAAAGGACGCATAATTTCTTTCAATTCTTCTGATATTTCAAAAGCTTTCAGTTTTGCAGGATTTGACAAACGATCCATCATGTTGGTAATTCCTCCATGTTTTAAAGCTTCTGTAATGGTTTCCCATCCATACTGAATTAATTTAGCCGCATAGCTAGCTTCAATTCCTTCAGCCACCATTTTATCAAAAGATAAAATCGCTCCGGTTTGTAAAACGCCGCATAAAATGGTTTGCTCTCCCATCAAATCAGATTTCACCTCGGCTACAAAAGAAGATTGTAATACTCCCGCTCTATGTCCGCCTGTACCAACTGCATAGGCTTTTGCCTGTGCCAATCCTTTTCCTTGTGGGTCGTTTTCTGGATGCACTGCAATCAATGTTGGCACTCCAAACCCTCTTTTATATTCTTCTCTTACTTCAGATCCTGGGCATTTTGGCGCTACCATAATTACCGTTAAATCTTTACGAATTTCCATGCCTTCCTCAACGATATTAAATCCATGAGAATACGACAAGGTTGCTCCCTGTTGCATCAATGGCATTATCGCTGTTACAACATGGGTATGTTGTTTGTCTGGCGTTAAATTCAATACCAAATCTGCTGTTGGAATTAAGTCTTTATAAGTGCCTACAGTAAATCCGTTTTCGGTAGCGTTTTTGTAAGATTGACGTTTTTCTGAAATTGCTTGTGCTCTCAGAGTGTATGAAATATCCAATCCAGAATCTCTCATGTTTAATCCCTGATTTAATCCTTGGGCTCCACATCCTATAATGACAATTTTTTGTCCTTTTAAGGCATCGATACCTTCTTCAAATTCTGAAGATTCCATGAATCTGCATTTTCCTAATTCTGTCAATTGATCTCTTAGAGATAGTGTGTTAAAATAATTTTTCATTCTTGTTTTATTTGTGTTAAAATGCCGCAAGCATTTCTGATATATTCATTGGTTCTTTGGTTACTGATATTCTTCCAGACCTTACAAATTGCATCAATTTATACGGTTTTAAATCTTGGTACAATTGCTCTGTTTCATGTCTGCGTCCTGTTTTTTCTATCACAAAAAACTCCCGAGAAACGGTGACAATGTTTGCGTGACTTTCTTTGATGATGTTTTGGACTTGACGTTGCTCAAACAAGGAATCTGAAGCTACTTTATACAGTGCTGTTTCTTGATAAATGGTTTCTTCATCTGTATGATAATACGCTCTGATTACTTCAATTTGTTTTTCCAATTGTTTGACCACTTTTTCTGCCTGAATTTCTGTCATTTCAGAAACAATTACAAAACGATTTACATGCTCAATTTCTGATTGAGAAGTTGTTAAACTTTCAATATTCAAATGCCTTTTTAAAAAGATTGACGACACTCTATTCAATAAACCGATATTGTTTTCTGTATATATCGAGATGGTAAATGACTTCTTTTCTGTGTTCATTTTTTATATTTTTAACTTAATCGTATATCTGAAACCGAAGCTCCGGTTGGTATCATTGGAAATACATTGTTTTCTTTCTCTACACATACTTCTAAAAAATACGAATCTTTACAGGTAATCATTTTCTCTATTGACTCCCTTAATGTGGCTCTTTTTGTAACGCGATTTGCTTCTATATGATATCCTTTTGCAATGGTTACAAAATCTGGATTTACCATTTCTGTAGACGCATATCTTTTGTCAAAAAACAATTGTTGCCATTGACGAACCATTCCTAAAAACTCATTGTTTAAGACCACAATTTTTACGGCTGCTTTGGTTTGAAAAATAGTTCCCAATTCTTGAATAGTCATCTGGTAACCGCCATCTCCAATAATCGCAATCACTTCTCTTTCTGGAGCTCCCATTTTTGCACCAATGGCCGCTGGCAAAGCAAAGCCCATTGTTCCTAGTCCTCCAGAAGTAATATTGCTTTTTGTTTGGTTGAATTCTGCATATCGGCATGCAAACATTTGATGCTGTCCAACATCAGAAACGATGACCGCTTCTCCTTTTGTTACCGCATTAATTTCTTTGATAACCTCTCCCATGGTGATTCCATCTTTCGTAGGATACAGCTCATCTTTGATTACTTTATCAAATTCTATAGCGTCCAGTTTTTTAAACTCTTGCATCCAGTTTTCATGTGAAGTTGAATGTACAAAAGGTAAAATCTGCGCCAATGTTTCTTTAACATCACCTAAAACGGCGACATCTGTTTTTACATTTTTGTCTATTTCTGCAGGATCAATATCAAAATGAATCACTTTTGCTTGTTTTGCATAAGTGGCTAAGTTTCCTGTAACACGATCATCAAATCGCATTCCGATGGCAATTAACACATCACATTCATTTGTCAATACATTAGGGGCATAATTTCCATGCATCCCAACCATTCCTGCATTCAAAGGATGTATAGAAGGCAATGCAGACAAGCCTAAAATAGTCCAAGTAGACGGAATTCCTGTTTTTTCAATAAAGGTTTTAAATTCTAATTCTGCCTCTCCTAAAATCACTCCTTGTCCAAAAATGATCATTGGTTTTTTTGCGGAATTGATCAGTTTTGCGGCCTCTTTTAATTGATTTTCATCAATCGTTGGAACCGCTTTATAACTTCGGATGGAAGTACATTTTTGATATTCAAAATCAAAGGTATCAAACTGTGCGTTTTTTGTAATGTCAATCAATACAGGTCCTGGACGACCAGAACGTGCTATGTAAAATGCTTTTGCTAAAATTTTAGGAACTTCTGAAGCTTCCGTTATTTGATAATTCCATTTTGTAACAGGCGTGGAAATACCAACAATATCTGTTTCTTGAAAGGCATCAGAACCCAATAGGTGCTTCCCTACCTGACCTGTAATACATACCATTGGTGTGGAATCTATTTGTGCATCTGCAATACCTGTTACCAAATTGGTTGCGCCAGGTCCAGAGGTTGCCATGGCAACGCCAACCTTTCCTGTAACTCTCGCAAAACCTTGTGCAGCATGTGTTGCTCCTTGTTCGTGACGCGTTAATACGTGTTGCAATTGATCTTGATACTTATACAATTCGTCATAAATAGGCATGATTGCACCACCAGGATATCCATAAATTAAATCAACTCCTTCTGCCAATAAACATTTAATGACTGCTTCAGCTCCAGAAATATGTTGTGTTTTTGTGTTCATTTTTTCACTGGCTATTTGTGTTTTAGTTTCCATGTCTGCTGATTTAAAATTCGTCTGTTACACATCCGTTAGAGGCTGATGAAACTGTTCTTGCGTATTTATAAAGAACCCCTCGTTTTACTTTTAGTTTTGGGGCTTTCCATTGTTTTTTTCGATCTTGTAATTCTTCCTCTGAAATTTCTAGTCTAATAGAATTGTCATTTGCATCAATCGTGATCTGGTCTCCATCTTTTACCAATGCGATGGCGCCACCATCTTGCGCTTCTGGCGTAATATGACCCACTACAAATCCGTGAGTTCCTCCAGAAAAACGACCATCAGTAATTAAAGCAACATCTTTTCCTAAACCCGCTCCCATAATTGCAGCTGTTGGCTTTAACATTTCTGGCATTCCCGGACCTCCTTTTGGACCTTCATAGCGAATTACAACTACATCTCCTTTTTGCACTTTTCCTTCTCTAATTCCGTCATTTGCTGCAAATTCTCCTTCAAAAACTTTGGCAGTTCCAGAAAACACCAAGCCTTCTTTTCCTGTAATTTTTGCTACGGAACCTTCTTCTGCAAGATTCCCATACATAATTCGAATATGCCCTGTTGCTTTGATTGGATCCGATAAAGGTTTGATGACATCTTGTTCTTCGCTTAAATCTTTGGCATCCGCTAAATTTTCTGCCAAGGTTTTTCCAGTAACTGTTAAACAGTCGCCATGTAATAAGCCTTCTTTTAATAAGTATTTCAAAACTGATGGAGTTCCTCCAATGGCGTGTACATCTTCCATTAGATATTTTCCGCTTGGTTTTAAATCTGCTAAAAATGGAGTTTCATCAGAAATTCGTTGAAAATCTTTTAAGGTAAATTCTACATCTGCAGCTTTCGCTATTGCTAAAAAATGTAAAACAGCATTGGTAGATCCACCTAAAACAGTAACCAATCGAATGGCGTTTTCCAACGATTTACGAGTTACAATGTCTGAAGGCTTGATGTCTTTTTCTAATAATACCTTTAACACTTTACCCGCATCAATACATTCGTCTTTTTTGTTTTTACTAACGGCAGGATTTGAAGAATTGTACGGCAATGCCATTCCCAATGCTTCGATTGCAGATGCCATGGTATTGGCAGTATACATTCCTCCACAAGCACCTGCTCCTGGACAGGCTTTTTCTATCACACTTTGGTATTCTTTTTCATCAATTGTTCCTGCTACTTTTTCTCCCCAAGCTTCAAAAGCAGAAACGATATCCAATTTTTTATCATTGTGGCATCCCGAAGCAATGGTTCCGCCATATACCAAAACTGCTGGACGATTTAAACGCAACATGGCCATTAAAGCGCCAGGCATATTTTTATCACAACCTACTACAGTTACCAAACCATCGTAGCTCATTGCTTCTACAACTGTTTCCATAGAATCGGCAATCACATCACGAGAAGGCAGCGAAAAACGCATTCCAGGTGTTCCCATAGAAATTCCGTCACTAACTCCAATGGTGTTAAAAATCAACCCAATTAGATCTGCTTCTTTAGTTCCCTGTTTTACAATTTTTGCCAAATCATTTAAATGCATATTACACGGATTTCCTTCAAAGCCTGTACTTGCAATTCCAATCAAGGGTTTTTTAAAATCGTCTTTGCTCAATCCAATAGCGTGCAACATGGCTTGTGCTGCCGGCTGCGTATCATCTTGAGTAACATTTTGACTGAATTTATTTAATTTCATATTTCTTTGTATTATTTTTTATCGACAAAAACTACTCTTGTTTTAGAGGTTCAAAATCGTAGCGATTTCGAAATTAGATATTTGTGCTATTTTTTTGTTTTTCCTTTTAAACTGCTACTTATATTCATCGCACTTTAAATTCAATTAAAATACTGTTTGCCAGATGTTTACGTTAATTTCTCTATGATAGTCAATAACATCTCTTTATCACAAAAAAAAGCCTTCCAAATTTGGAAGGCTTTTAACTATATTTTATTTTTTAAAATACCCTTCCTTATCCTTGCTTTTGAATAGCAATGACATTGATAGAAATGATATTAATTACTTGTATGTTCATAATAATAAAACAAATATCAATTATTTTTTTGAGTTGACAAGGGGTTTTAAAAAAAAGTTCCTTTCATGAAAAAAAGCATCCGTTGCAAAACAGATGCTTTTTCCTTTTTCATAAAGCAATTTCTTTACAAATCTTACTGTTTACTTCCCAACATTAACAATTCGCTACAAACGATTTCGGTAATGTACTTTTTAACTCCTTCTTTATCTTCATAAGATCTTGAAGTTAGTTTGCCTTCAATAGCTACTTCGTTTCCTTTTTCAAGGTACTTTTCAATTATTTCAGCAGTTTTGTTCCATGCAATAACATTGTGCCATTGGGTGTCTGTTATTTTTTCGCCTTCGGAGTTTTTATAACTCTCATTGGTGGCAATAGAAAGTTTTGCCAATTTTTTACCCGAATCTAATGTGATGATTTCTGGGTTGTTTCCTAAATTTCCAATTAACTGTACTTTGTTTCTTAACGTACTCATAAGATAAGTTTTAAATGATTGATTAAATTATAATTGCCAAATACTACGATCGATTTGACATTGCAAAGATGAAACGACTTGCAACTTTTATTCGGTTACAAAGCACTTACTTTCGGTTGTAAATACTTGTAGTCGTTTGTAAACGTTTTTTTAGTACCTTTATCCATTATAAAATAGCACGCTATGGAAACCAAACAATGTTTAGAATGTGGAGATACAATACGAGGCAGAATTGATAAAAAATTCTGTACCGATTATTGTAGAAACGCCTACAACAACAAGGTAAATAAGGATAGTAAGAACTTAATTAGAAACACCAACAACAGGCTTCGGAAAAATCACAAAATCTTATTAGAAATCAACACTTCTGGTAAGACAAAGACAACCAGAACCCGGTTATTTGATAAAGGGTTTGATTTTAATTTTTTTACATCTATTTATACAACAAAAACAGGAAACACCTATTTTTATGTGTACGACCAGGGTTATTTGGCACTTGAAAATGATCATTATTTGTTAATTAAAAGAGACTAAAACACCGTATATCTCTTGTCAATTTTTATTTCCAAGTATTCCCTTTCATTCCTATAACCGCTTTTAAAATATCTTTTTGACTAATTTGCCCCACTAATTTTCCTCCTTCTACAATTGGAAAACGTCTGTGTTTAGACTCTAGAAAAATGTTTATAGCATCAAAAATATTCATATTCCCATCAATTGTTTCTACTTCTTTTACCATAGCATTACCAACCGTTCGTTCTTGATCTAAGGGCATATTATAGTACCTGCTTTCTGAAATTTGTTTCATACAATCTCCTTCAGAAATAATCCCAATCAATTCATTATTTTCATTAACAACAGGACCTCCAGAAATTTTATATGCTATCAATGTGTGTATTACATGCTCTATAGAATCGTTTGGCTTAAAAGTAATAAGCTTACGAGTCATATAATCTGAAACCAAAATAGGTGCGTTCTCTGATTCTTGCTGCGAGGTTCTTTTGCCTTGAAAGTTGATAATTCCCATAATAAGTGCTTTTGGTCTTTTAAAGTTACTAATTTTCAACCTTTTAAAATTAAATAGTTGCTTATTTTTTTAAAATTAGTACATTTATCATCAATTACGCGATTTAAGAAGTTATTCGTTCTCGATATAAAATTATTCCCTCCGCTAGCAAACTATCAATCATAGGCTATAATAGATCCGTAAGTCAATCTTGAAAAATTAAAATTTAATGAAAAAATACACGTCATTACTTCCTATTATACTGATAGCAGCTGTTATTTACTGGAGCTTTTCTGATATGAAACCTTCTGTAAGCTCAGCAAAAACGGAATCAGAAACTGAATTTTCTTTAGAAAATGCATTAGTTCATTTAAAAAAGATAAGTCAAAAGACACATTATGTTGGTTCTGAAGAACACAAAGTAGTACAAAACTATATTGTAAGCGAACTTAAAAAACTAGGTCTAACTCCAGAAATACAACAACAAGTTGTTGTGAACTCTAAATGGCTTGCCGCAACAAATACCGAAAACATTCTTGCAAGAATTAAAGGAGCCCATACGGGAAAAGCTCTCCTATTATTAACCCATTACGATTCAAGCCCACATTCTTCTTTGGGGGCAAGTGATGCGGGTTCTGGAGTGGTTACTATTTTAGAAGGACTCAGAGCTTTTTTAGCAAACAACAAGCAACCAAAAAATGACATCATCATTTTAATTTCCGATGCAGAAGAATTGGGTTTATTAGGAGCAAGGGCTTTTGTTGATGCACATCCGTGGGCAAAAGAAGTTGGATTGGTCTTGAATTTTGAAGCACGTGGAAGCGGTGGGCCAAGTTATATGTTGATGGAAACCAATGGGAAAAACGGAAAACTATTGTCTGAATTCATAAAGGCCAAACCCAATTATCCTGCAGCAAGTTCATTAATGTATAGCATCTATAAAAAACTGCCTAATGATACCGATTTGACAGTTTTTAGAGAAAATGCAAACATCAATGGCTTCAACTTTGCTTTTATTGGCGATCATTTTGACTACCATACAGCACAAGATTCTTATGAAAGATTGGATAAAGAAACCTTGCTACATCAAGCAGATTATTTAACAACCATGTTGAATTATTTTGCCTATTCTGACATCCAAAACCTTGAGAGCGATCAAGATTTGGTCTATGTGAATTTCCCTTTTATAAAATTATTAAGCTACCCTTTCTCATGGATCTTACCCCTATTAATTATCGCCATTATTATTTTTACAGGATTAGTGATCCTCGGAATTGCCTTGAATAAAATCACCATCAAAGGGCTGTTAAAAGGAGGTATTCCTTTTCTAGCTTCTTTACTCGTATGCGGAGGTGTTTCTTTCGGGTTCTGGAAACTATTATTAATCATTCATCCTCAATACCAAGACATTTTGCACGGGTTCACCTACAATGGATACTTATACATTAGCACTATTGTGTTTTTAAACCTATGGATTTTACTAAAAATTTACACGCCCTTTTATAAAGATAAAAAACCGATGAATTTGCTCATTGCCCCTATTTTTATTTGGCTAGTCATCAACTTTTATGTGTATCAATACTTACAAGGCGCAGGTTTTTTTATCATTCCTGTACTAAGTGCTTTGGGTATTTTAGCCATCGCTACTTTTATGAATCTTCACAAAAAAGTGACACCCTTTCTATTTACAATTCTTTCAATTCCTACACTCTATATTTTTGCGCCTTTGGTAAAAATGTTTCCTGTTGGTTTGGGTTTAAAAATATTATTTATCAGTGCGCTCCTTATCGTCTTATTATTTGGTTTATTAACCCCTGTTTTTATTCATAAAAAATCAAGAGAACGCCTTCAAAAAATCGCTGGGTACTTAACCTTTCTATTTCTTGGATTGGCAACTTACAACAGTGGATTTTCTATTGATCATAAAAAACCGAACAGCTTGGTATATGTGCAAAACTCGGACACTAAGACAGCTTATTTTGGCACATATAACAATGTTTTAGACAGCTACACCAAGCAAGTGTTTAACGCAGCCAACAGCACTGCTGAATTTGAAACTACAGCAACCATTAGCAAATACAACACCCGCTTTAAGAAGTCTCAAAAAACAGCGTATAAAAACATTTCAACAGCAACCGTTTCTATACATACAGATACGATTATTGCTGATCAACGGCATATAGAATTGCTGATTACCCCTCAGCGAAAAATTAATAAATTAGAATTTCTTACCAAAAACAAAGTTACCTTTAATCAGTTAAAAGTAAATGGGGTGGCTTTTAGAAAAGGTCATTCTACAACACGAAAAGGAACCTTTTTAAGCTATTCTTTTGGAAATTCAGACAGCGAGTTAGCGCTTTCTTTTTCCGTTAAAAAAGAGACCGTTCTAGAGATTGTTCTCAAGGAAATATCTTATGATTTGTTGAGCAACCCTCAGTTTGATTTGCAACCAAGAACAGCAGAAATGATGCCCATGCCTTTTGTTACAAATGATGCTATTATTTGCATACAAGAAATCAACCTCTAATAAAAAATCCCATCAGATAAAAATTTATCTGATGGGATTTTTTATGCAATTTAGTTACTTGCTTATTTTATTTCCGTAACCCGTAAGGTGTTTACCATTCCTTTGACTTTTGCAGGCATTGACGTTAAATTAATTACATGATCTGACGCCTTTAAAAACCCTTTTTTCTTGGCAATATTATTAATCTCAGCAACGGTGTCATCCGTACTTACATCTCTATTGTAATAAAAAGATTTCACGCCCCATAACAAACTCATTGTATTTAAAATTCTCCGCTCTGATGAAAATACCAACACATGAGATTTTGGCCTCCATGCAGAAATTTGAAATGCTGTATATCCACTATTTGTCAAGGTAGAAATTGCGGCGGCATTAATATCATTTGCCATTAATGCGGCATGATGACATATTGATTTTGTTATAAAACGATCTGTTCTAATGTGTGGTGGATCTTGGGGAACCTTAATCAATGGAGAATTTTCTACACTTTTAATAATTTCTGTCATCTTTTGGATCACTTTCACCGGATGTGCTCCAATAGAAGTTTCTCCAGACAGCATTACTGCATCTGCGCCGTCCATAATAGAATTGGCTACGTCATTTACTTCTGCTCTAGTAGGTACTGCATTGGTAATCATAGTCTCCATCATTTGTGTGGCTATGATTACTGGAATTCTTGCCTGTTTTGCTCTCTGAACTAATTTTTTTTGAATTAGAGGCACGTCTTGCATTGGTATCTCAACTCCTAAATCTCCACGAGCAACCATCAAAGCATCACAATACGGAATTAATGCATCGATATTTGCTACAGCTTCTGGTTTTTCGATTTTTGCAATTACAGGAACCCTATGCGATGAGTTTTGTTTAATTAAGTCGTGAAGTTTTCTTAAATCTTCTGGGTTTCTAACAAACGAAAGCGCCATCCAATCTACATGTTGCTCTAAAGCAAAAATGGCATCTTTCATGTCTTTATCTGTCAATGCAGGCAAAGAGATGTTTGTATTTGGCAAGTTCACTCCTTTTTTAGATGACAACATTCCGCCAACCAAGACCGTTGTTTTAACTGCTGTTTTTCTATCCGTGCTAATTACTTTAAACATCAGCTTCCCGTCATCTACTAAGATAAGTTCTCCTGCTTTGACATCTTTAGGAAATTTCTGATAGGTCATAAACGCTTTTTCAGAAGTTCCTTTACATTCTTCTGTCGTAAAAGTAAAAGTGTCTCCTTCTTTTAAAACCACACCATCTTTCATAACACCAACCCGTAATTTCGGGCCTTGTAAATCGGCCAAAACAGCCACGTTTACATCTCTTTCTTTGTTGATTTCTCTAATATCTTTGATTCGATCTTTCACGTTTTGATAGTCTGCATGTGAAAAATTCACACGAAAAACATTGACTCCCGCCATCACCATTTCTTCTAAAATAGCTTTGGTATTTATTGCAGGGCCTAACGTGGCTATAATTTTGGTTTTTTTATTATTTGGCATAGTTAAAAAATTAAAAAATCTTTCGATTTTAATGTCATTGGATTAATAGTATATGAGGTAATCACTTGATTTATTGCATTGATGTTGCTTACCGTTTTTACGATAAACTCTGCTTCAAAATCGCCCTCTAGTTTTAAGAAAAAATCAACCTTATTTTTTTCTGGTATTAGGTAAGTAGTGCTATCTCCACTACTAAATAAACCGGTTTTAATTCCTTGTAATTGGTTCTTATATTGATTTTCTATTAGAAACCAATTGTGATTAAATTTTCTATTCAAGTGTTCATAAATAGAAAACGATGCATTGTTATTCTTGTTTTCAAAATCTAACCTATACGTTGCTTTTGAGAATTTTGTGTTTATTTTTTGATTTAAAGAGTACGCTAATTTAAACCCTTCTAATGTGGTATGTATTCCTATTAGGGTATAATTATTATCAGAAAAATCATCTAATTCTAACGAGTGAATTTGCATACTTTTTACACTAAAAAACAAAACAGACAGCTGCTGTTTCTGAAACAAAAATTATAAACTAATGAAGGCTAAATTACGGATTGTTTGGAGAATGTTAGTGTTAAAATAACGAAATCGTTATCGTATATAGGAGCGCTAGGATTTTTTAATTTGATCTTGCAATGTAAAAAACACTCTTTTAGCGGCTTGTTCTTCTGCTTTTTTCTTGGAAGTTGCTCTTCCTTTTGCTACAAACACGCCATCAATACTAATTTTTACACTAAAGTGTTTGATGTTTTCGTTACCAGAATCTTCATACGTATCAAAAAGATACTCTTTCTTTTGCTTCTGACACCACTCAATGATAAGTCCTTTGTAACTGGTGATTTTTCCCTCTAATTTAGCAATATCTACGTATGGCACAATCACTTTTTCGTAAATAAATCTCTTAGAATAATTGTATCCTCTATCTAAATAAATAGCCCCTATTAAAGCTTCAAAAATATTTCCATAGATATTGTCACCTATATTTTTATCAGCACTATTTCTCTTTACAAATTTTAGCAAATTCAAATCTCTTCCTAGTTCGTTCAGATGCTCTCTGCTCACTATTTTAGAGCGCATTTGAGTCAGATACCCTTCACTACCTTTTGGCACTTTTTTATACAAGTAAGAAGCAATGATGGAGCCCAGCATGGCATCTCCTAAAAATTCTAAGCGCTCATAGTTCACAGGATTCCCTTTGTCGTCTATTGCTTTTAAAGATTTATGGGTAAACGCCTTTTTATAAAAGTTTATTTTTTTTGGTGAGAAAGATAAGAGTTGTTTTAATTCGTAATAAAAATCCTCGTCTTCTTTAGAATAAGGCTTTACTATTTTACGAATAAAATTCATATACGAATGTTAATCCAGTTTTTTTAGAGCTACACAAGCATTATGTCCTCCGAACCCAAAAGTATTGCTCATCGCAATTTTCACATCTCTTTTTTGAGCTTTGTTGAATGTAAAATTCAATTTAGAATCAATTGCATCATCATCTGTAAAATGATTGATTGTTGGTGGAACAATTCCATGCTTTATCGCTAATATTGAGGCAATAGCTTCAATAGCACCAGCAGCACCTAACAGGTGTCCTGTCATTGATTTTGTTGAGTTGATATTGATCTTGTACGCATGCTCACCAAACACTTCTTTAATTGCTTTTGATTCTGCAATATCTCCAAGCGGAGTAGAAGTTCCGTGCATGTTTATTGCGTCTACATCTTCAGGATTAATCCCTGCATCTCTTAAACAGTTTAACATCACATTTTTAGCGCCCAAACCTTCTGGATGTGGAGCTGTAATATGATGTGCATCAGAAGACATTCCTCCTCCAATAACTTCTGCATAAATTGTTGCACCTCTGGCAACGGCATGTTCATATTCTTCTAAAATAAGCGCCCCTGCTCCTTCTCCTAAAACAAAACCTTCACGGTCTTTGTCAAAAGGTCTAGAAGCTGTTTCTGGACTATCATTTCTTGTAGATAGTGCATGCATCGCGTTAAATCCTCCCATTCCAGCAATCGTTACTGCTGCTTCAGAACCTCCAGTTACAATGGCATCTGCATGTCCTAAACGGATATAGTTTAAAGAATCTATAATAGCATTAGATGACGAAGCGCAAGCAGAAACTGTTGCGAAATTCGGTCCTCTAAAACCGTGTTTGATAGAGATTTGCCCAGGAGCAATATCTGCAATCATTTTTGGAATAAAGAATGGGTTAAATCTTGGTGTACCATCTCCTGCCGAATAGTTTAACACTTCGTTCTGAAATGTTTCCAAGCCTCCAATTCCTGACCCCCAAATAACCCCAATTCTATCAGGGTTGTGATCTGTTGAATTCAATCCCGAATCGGCAATTGCCTCATCGGATGCAACCTCAGCATATTGAGAGAAACGATCCATTTTACGGGCATCTTTTCTATTGATAAAATCGGTTACTGTAAAGTTTTTTAATTCACATGCAAAACGAGTTTTGAACTTAGTAACATCAAAATACGTTATAGGCGCGGCTCCACTAACTCCGTTAACTAAGCCGCTCCAATATTCTTGTATATTATTACCAATTGGCGTTAATGCACCAAGTCCAGTTACTACAACTCGTTTTAATTGCATATGAAAATTACTTTTTTGCTGCTTCTATGTAGCTTACTGCTTGACCTACAGTTCCGATGTTCTCTGCTTGATCGTCTGGTATTTGAATATCGAATTCTTTTTCAAATTCCATAATTAATTCAACAGTATCCAAAGAATCTGCTCCTAAATCATTTGTGAAGCTAGCTTCTGTTGTTACTTCGTTATCGTCTACGCCTAATTTGTCTACGATAATCGCTTTTACTCTTGATGCAATGTCTGACATAATTTTATAAGTTTTAAAAATTTAAAATCGATGCAAAAATACGAATCTTAGTTATTTAATTCTAACTTTTACACGAAAATTGTGAAGTCTAAATTAAAAAAAAATTACAAACTTTCTTTAAAGAAATGACTATTGTTAATAATTATTCTTTTTTTTGCAGTAACACAAATCAATTTACATGAACCGAATTGCTATTTTCGCCTCAGGATCAGGCTCTAACGCAGAAAATATCATTGCTTTTTTTAATACCACCAAAACGGCTGTGGTAACCAAAGTATATTGTAATAAAAAAGATGCGTTTGTTTTTGATCGCTGTAAAAGATTGCAGATTGATTGTGTGCTTTTTAGTAAAGACGACTTATTTTCTTCAACCGGCATGATAGATCAACTAAAAAACGAAGTAGATTACATCATTTTGGCAGGGTTTTTATGGAAAATACCTACTGCCATGATTCAACAATTTCCTGATAAAATCATCAATATTCACCCTGCTTTATTACCAAAATATGGCGGAAAGGGAATGTACGGAATGCATGTACACAGGGCCGTTATAGAAAATAACGAGACTGAAACGGGAATCACCATTCATTATGTAACTAAAAATTATGATGAAGGTGCTATCATTTTTCAAGCAAAAACACCGGTAGACAAAAAAGACACTCCCGAAGATATTGCTCAAAAAATACACCTATTAGAGCAAGAACATTTTCCGAAGGTGATTGAAAAAGTACTTCTAAACTAAAAAAATGGCTAAAAAAAAGTTTTATGTTGTTTGGAGCGGCCACAAAACAGGTGTTTTTTCTTCATGGTCGGTTTGTAAAAAGCACATCGATGGTTTTAAAAATGCTCAATACAAAGCATTTTCTGATAAAACAGTGGCCGAACTCGCATTAACAAAAAGCTACAACGACTATAAAGGGAAAAACACCAAGAAACCGACGTTAACTGAAGCTGAAAAACGAACATACGGTGCTCCTATTTTAGAAAGTATTTCTGTAGATGCTGCTTGTAGTGGAAATCCTGGTGTTATGGAATACCGTGGCGTATTGACACATAGCAAAAAAGAAATTTTTAAAAAGGGTCCTTATCGAAGAGGCACCAATAATATTGGCGAGTTTTTAGCATTGGTTCACGGAATTGCGATGTTAAAAAGCAAAGGCACGGATTCGCTTCCTATTTATTCTGATTCAAAAATCGCGATGAGCTGGGTGCGTAAAAAACAATGTCGTACCAATCTTATTTTTGATAAGAATAATCAGAATCTTCTCGAATTAATTCAACGTGCTGAAAAATGGCTCAAAGAAAATACGTTTCAAAATCCGATTTTAAAATGGGAAACCAAAGCATGGGGTGAAATTCCTGCAGATTTTGGAAGGAAATAGAAAATGAGATCTAATTATTTCAACATTTTAATAGCTCTTTTTACAGAAGCTATCAATACATCAATTTCTTGCTTGGTATTGTAAAACGAAAAAGATGCTCTAATGGTGCCCGGAATGTTATAAAAATCCATAATGGGTTGTGCGCAATGATGCCCTGTTCTTACCGCCACACCTAATTTGTCCAAAATAGCACCTATATCATAAGGATGAATCCCATCTATATTGAAAGAAATAACAGCCGTTTTACGTACGGTTCCGTAAATTTTTATACCGGCTATTTCTTGTAGTTTTTCCGTTCCGTATACTAACAACTCATGCTCATAGTCAGCAATGGCATCAAAACCTATACTGTTCATATAATCTAGCGCAACACCAAAAGCAATACCTCCACAAATATTTGGCGTTCCTGCTTCAAACTTATGTGGCAATCCCGCGTAGGTTGTTTTTTGAAACGTTACCGTTTCTATCATTTCTCCACCTCCTTGATATGGAGGTAACTTTTGCAGCCATTCTTCTTTTCCATAAAGAATTCCAACACCCGTTGGTCCACAGATTTTATGAGCAGAAGCCACATAAAAATCAACATCCAAGGCTTGTACATCTGGCTTTATATGTGGACACGCTTGTGCTCCATCAATTAAAACCGCCGCACCTACTTGGTGTGCTTTTGTGATCATTTCCTGTATTGGATTAATCGTTCCCAATGCATTTGAGACATGATTGCAAAAAACCAATTTTGTTTTTTCAGAAAGTAATTCCTCATACACATCTAATTGCAAAGAGCCTTCTTCGTTCATAGGAATTACCTTTAGCACTGCGCCTGTTTTTTCGCACAACATTTGCCAAGGCACAATATTAGAATGATGTTCTAACGCAGAAACGATAATTTCATCTCCTGTTGATAACAATTCAGAAAAACCAGAAGCCACCATGTTTATTCCATGTGTTGTCCCCGAAGTAAAAATAACTTCATAAGGCTTTTCTGCATTGAAATGTTCTTGAATTTTAATTCGAGCTTTTTCATAAGCATCTGTTGCTTCTTGACTTAAAGAATGCACCCCTCTGTGAATATTGGCATTGTAGTTACTATAATAATCTACAATTGCATCAATCACAATCTGTGGTGTTTGTGAAGTCGCTGCATTGTCAAAATACACTAAGGGCTTTCCATTTACAGTACGCTGTAAAATGGGGAAATCGGCTCTTATTTTATCTATAGAAAACATCTTTTCTGGTTTTGTGCTACAAATCAAATCCCATATTTACTCCCAATTTGGTAGCAATAATTTTAGTGATTCTTTTTTTAACTTCTGGGATTTTCACGCTTTCTAATACCGTATTTGCAAAGGCATACATAAGTAAAGCTTTGGCATCTTTTTTCGGGATTCCACGTTGTTGCATATAAAATAACGCATCATTATCTAACTGACCAATTGTACATCCGTGAGAACATTTTACATCATCTGCAAAAATTTCTAACTGAGGCTTTGCGTTGATCGTTGCTCTGTTGCTCATCAAAATATTGTTGTTTTTCTGATATGCATTTGTTTTCTGAGCTTCTTTATTTACAAGTACTTTTCCATTAAAAACACCTGTAGAGCGTTCGTTATAAATTCCTTTATAATCTTGATGACTTTCGCAATTAGGTTCTATATGATGTACCAAGGTATTGTGATCAACATGTTGTTTTCCTTCAATAATGGTAATTCCTTTTAAAATGGAATCGATATGCTCTCCTTTTTGATAAAAATTCAAGTTGTTCCTAGTGATGTTTCCACCAAAAGAAAACGTATGAACCGAACACACACTATTTGACTGTTGCTCAATAAACACATTGTCAATTAAGGATGCATTTTTAGAATCATTCTGAACTTTATAGTAGTCTACCGTAGCGTGTCTATCAACATATATTTCTGCAACCGAATTGGTAAGTACTGCATTGCTTGTTAAACTTTGGTGACGTTCAATAATTTGAACATGTGCATTTTGCTCAACAACAATTAAATTACGTGGTTGCAACATGGTCGCATTTTCTGCACCGGTTGTAAAATTGATGATTTGAATCGGTTTTTCTACCTCAACATTTTTTGGAATGTGAATATAAACCCCTTCGCTAGCAAAAGCTGTATTTAAGGATGTTAGATTGTCTTGCACGGCAATTTTATTAAAATAATTTTCAATAATTACCTTGTATTTTGGTTTGCTAAATGCTGCGGATAACAAACAGATATCCATACCGTCGTGTGTTGTTTCCGATAGGAAAGAGCTATATTTTCCATCAATAAACACAATTTTATAGGTGTCTATGTCATGGATAAAATACTTCTTTACATCTGCCAATTCAATGGCAACTTCATTGTCTGGAAAAAGGCTGTAATCATGTTTCAAAATAGAATTCAACGAAGTATATTTCCAAGCCTCTAATTTTTTAGAAGGAAACCCTAATTTTTCGAAATGATGTAAGGCTTCTGTACGGATTTCATGGATATCTGAATTGATATTGATTCCGCTTTCAAATGCTACATATGACGCTACTAATTTTTCTTTTAATTCCATTCTTCTATCTTCGCAGGAGTGATAAACAAACCCGTATTTATTTACGCCAATTCTTTAATCCAATCGTATCCTTTTTCTTCCAGCTCTAAAGCCAAAGAAGCGTCTCCAGATTTCACAATTTTACCATCGTACAATACATGTACAAAATCTGGTTTTATATGCTCTAATAATCGTTGGTAGTGTGTAATAATAATAACCGCATTGTCTTTCGATTTTAATTTATTAACGCCGCTGGCAACAATTCGCAAAGCGTCAATATCCAATCCTGAATCGGTTTCGTCAAGAATTGCCAATTTAGGTGCTAACATGGCCATTTGAAAAATCTCATTTCGTTTCTTTTCTCCTCCAGAAAACCCTTCATTTAAAGAACGTGACAAAAATTTACGATCTATTTCTAACAACGCAGATTTTTCACGAATTTTTTTCAACAAATCTTTTGCAGGCATATCTTCCAAGCCTTTCGCTTTTCTGTTTTCGTTGATCGCTGTTTTTATAAAATTGGTTACAGAAACTCCTGGGATTTCAACAGGATACTGAAATGATAAAAACACGCCTTGATGCGCTCTTTCTTCTGGAGCCAACTCTGTAAGGTCAACGCCTTCCAACTCAATAGTTCCTTCAGTCATTTCATAGCTTTCACTTCCTGCAATAACAGAGGCCATGGTGCTTTTTCCAGCGCCATTAGGACCCATAATTGCATGAACTTCTCCTGCTTTTACCTCTAGGTTTATTCCTTTCAGAATTGCTTTGTCTTCTACACTTGCGTGTAAGTTTTCTATTTTTAACATTTTCCTTATTGTTGATTTATGGATGTGTTTATTTGTATTATTGAACGAATAAACAATTCAACGGTTACATTTCTTTATAAATTTAACCTACAGATCCTTCTAAACTAATTTCTAATAATTTTTGAGCTTCAACGGCAAATTCCATTGGTAATTTATTCAGTACTTCTTTACTAAACCCATTGACAATTAATGCAATGGCTTTTTCAGTGTCTATTCCACGTTGGTTGCAATAAAATAATTGTTCTTCTCCAATTTTACTGGTGGTTGCCTCGTGTTCTATTTGTGCCGAACTATTTTTTACTTCTATATACGGAAACGTGTGGGCACCACACTCATTACCCATCAACAGAGAGTCACATTGCGAAAAGTTACGTGCATTTTCTGCTCTTGCGCCAATATGCACCAATCCTCTATAACTGTTCTGAGATTTCCCTGCAGAGATTCCTTTCGAAATAATCGTCGATTTGGTGTTTTTCCCTAGGTGAATCATTTTTGTACCCGTATCTGCTTGTTGGTAATTATTGGTCACAGCAATCGAGTAAAATTCTCCTACAGAATTATTTCCTTTTAAAATACAACTTGGATATTTCCATGTAATGGCACTTCCTGTTTCTACTTGTGTCCAAGAAACTTTAGCATTGGTTTCACACAAAGCTCTTTTGGTAACGAAATTAAAAACACCTCCGTTACCTTCTGCATCACCAGGATACCAGTTTTGTACGGTAGAATATTTAATTTCAGAATCGTCTAAGGCAATCAACTCTACCACAGCGGCGTGCAATTGATTTTCGTCTCTTGCAGGAGCGGTACAGCCTTCTAGGTAGCTTACATAACTTCCTTTATCTGCAACCACCAAGGTTCTTTCAAACTGACCGGTTCCTCCTTCATTAATTCTAAAATAGGTCGATAATTCCATCGGACAACGTACACCTTTCGGAATATAACAGAAAGATCCATCAGAAAAAACTGCCGAATTTAAGGCGGCATAAAAATTGTCTGTGGTTGGCACTACGCTTCCTAAATATTTACGAACCAATTCTGGGTGTTCTTGAATCGCTTCAGAAATTGGCATAAAAATAATGCCTTTTTCACCCAATGTTTTCTTAAAGGTAGTCGCTACAGAAACTGAATCGATTACAATATCTACAGCAACATTTGCTAGTCTTTTTTGTTCTTCTAACGAAATTCCCAGCTTTTTAAAGGTCTCTAACAAATCTGGATCAACCTCGTCTAAACTGTCTAATTTCTTTTTGGGTTTTGGCGCAGAATAATACGCTATTTCTTGAAAATTTGGCTTTTGATAATTTACATTTGCCCAATCTGGCTCTTCCATTTGCTTCCAAACTCGAAAAGCTTCTAAACGCCAATCAGTCATCCATTGTGGTTCATTTTTCTTTTTAGAAATAGCACGCACAACCTCTTCATTCAGCCCTTTTTCAAAGGTTTCACTTTCTATATCAGTATAAAAACCATATTCGTATTCTTTGGTTTTTAACTCTTCTCTTAAATCGTCTTCGGTATATTTACTCATCACATTTCCAAATAATCAATGATTACTAATCTGTCCTTCTATCTAATTAAAGAGAGAAACTTTCTCCACATCCACAAGTACGACTTGCATTTGGGTTGTTAAAAACAAATCCACTACCATTCAATCCGCCAGAGTATTCTAACGTTGTTCCTACCAAATACAAGAAGCTTTTTTTGTCTACAATAATTTTAATGTTATTGTCTTCAAAAACCTTGTCTTCTTCTTCTTTGCTTTTGTCAAACTTTAAATCGTACGACAATCCAGAACATCCTCCACTTTTTACACCTACACGAACAAAATCTATTGCAGCGTCAAAACCATCATCGGACATCAACTGTATGACTTTTTTCTTTGCTATATCTGAAACTTTTATCATTATTTTAAGATAGATTAATTCTAAATTGGGCACAAATATACAATATAAGTAACACTATATCACATCCTTTTACATTATATTAACATATGGTAAGATCAAAAAATCTTATAGGTTTATAAGACTTCGTTGTTAAAAAAACCAAGGATTTAAGTACTCACAGAAATATATCGAGATCAACGAAGTTTTTACCTCTTTTAGGTTCCTGTTTTTCTGACAATAAACAAACCGCCACTAAGGTCGCTTATCACAATATTTCCGCTAGAAAAATAAGGATACACATTCCAAACTCCATCAAAATCAGCATCGTTATGTAACGGAAATGTATCAAAATACCCAACTTCTGTCATTGTACTATTCTCGATAGTAGAAATATCTATAAAGCGAACTCCCGCTGTATAATTTGCCAAATAAAAAGTAGTTCCTTTTACATAGCCATTATGGTCAATTGCATTGGTTGGGCCGCTGTATATAAATTTTTGCGTAGGCGCATCTAAATCTGAAACATCTAAAACAATCGTTTGCGTTTGAGTACCAGCCCCTTTTTCATCCAACTCATCTCCTATCAAAAAATAGGCTTGATTTTCTGTGAGCCAACCTTGATGGATATATTTAGAATTTGTAAACAAAATTTTAGAAATGCTTTGAGGGTTCGCCTTGTCTGTAACATCTACAATAACAACTTCATCTTCATTACTTCCAATAAAAATTTCTTTGCCTGTATAATCTGTATCTGGACCACTATAAGTTACCACTTGTGCATCATGACTGTAATTATCCATTCCCCAACCACCTTCGGATACTGGGTTTTTAGGGTCGTTTATATTGATAAATAAAGGGCCGCCTTTATAAGTTCCGCTTCTACTGGTTCCTACTGGATAGGCATAACCAGATTGTTCGTTGATCACCATATTATGGGCACTTCCAAAATCTGTAAAATGTGTGTCTGCAACAAATGTTTTTGGCAAATTACTCGTAGCTGTTCTTAATTTTGTCAAATCAAAAACTTGCAGCCCGTGATTTGATGCTTCACTAACAATAAACGCATGGTTTTTATATACTTTGATATCTCTCCAAGTACTATTTACGGTTGCCGTGAACAATTTTCCTAAATATATTGGTGCTTCCGTATTGGTAATATCCACAAAAGCAGTTCCGTTATTCAGCCCGATGATCGCATATTCTTTATTGGTAGTTGCGTCCGTCCATCCCCAAGAATCATTTGCTAATGTGGCGTCCAACGTTACCAAATCAAGATGCGCCATTAGATCATAATCACTACATGGATAGATTCCTGCCAAACCATTTGTGCAAATTTCCAGAGGCTTTACAAGCGTTTCTGTTTCTGGATCTCCTATGGAAACTTCGGATTTTGTACAGCCAACGACTACAAAAAGTATCAAAAACAGCAATGCTGCACTTACTTTTAAAATACTCTTATTTTTCATCTTCTTTATTTTTTGTTCTGTAAATCTACTAATACTTTGGCTTTCTTTTAATGTAACACCCTTAATTTAACATATAAGACTTTTACTTCCAACACAAAATATAGTGCAAAATCTAGCTCAGAATCCTAGTATCTTTTTGTAATTTTGCAAAATAATTTCGTTTTTATGTTAGAAAATAAATCCAATCAAAATACTTCTTTATCTGAACTTGGTGAGTTCGGTTTAATTACTCATTTAACAGAGCACTTCAAAATACATCACAGCTCTACTCTAAAAGCGATTGGTGATGATGCTGCTGTTTTAGATCAAGGCACTAAGAAAACGCTAATTACTACTGATTTATTGGTTGAAGGAGTGCATTTTGATTTGAGTTATATGCCTTTAAAGCATTTAGGATATAAAGCGGTAATGGTTAACCTGTCTGATGTGTATGCCATGAACGGAACTGCAGAACAAATTACGGTTTCCATTGCGGTTTCTAATCGCTTTACTTTAGAAGCTTTAGAAGAACTATATGCAGGAATTCAATTGGCTTGTAACACGTATAAAGTAGATTTAATTGGAGGAGACACCACTTCTTCTACCAAAGGAATGCTGATCTCTGTTACTGCAATTGGCACTGCAAATAAAGAAGACATTGTGTATAGAGATGGTGCAAAAGAAACTGATCTACTAGTGGTTTCTGGAGATTTAGGCGCTGCCTATTTAGGCTTACAAGTCTTAGAGCGTGAAAAACAAGTTTTTCAGGTGGATCCAAAAAATCAACCAGATCTAGACAATTATACGTATTTGATTGAGCGTCAACTAAAGCCCGAGGCACGGAAAGATGTTCCTGAAATGTTAAAAGAATTGAACATAAAACCTACGGCTATGATTGATATTTCTGATGGATTGTCTTCTGAAATTATGCATATTTGTTCACAAAGCAAAGTGGGTTGTAAAGTGTACGAAGAAAAATTACCTTTAGATCCGCAAGTAATTTCTACCTGTGAAGAATTTGAATTAGACAGTACAATGATTGCTTTAAGCGGTGGCGAAGATTACGAATTGCTTTTTACCGTTTCTATTTCTGATTTTGACAAGATAAAAGGGAATCCTAATTTTTCTATTATCGGTCATATTACCGAAGAAAACCAAGGCCTTAATTTAGTGACTCGTGCCAATCAAGAAATTGAGCTAAAAGCACAAGGATGGAATGCGTTGAAAAATTAGTAAACACTATTTTTTACGGACGAAAAATTATCTATGCTTACACTTTCCAAGTGTTTATTTTATTTATCATAGATACTTTGTTCGTTTCAAATTGTTTTGCTCGGTGCCCATTAGCACCTGATGGATGAGGAAAACCTCTTAAAACACAGTTGCTATTTAATTTATTTACCGACTCTAATTTAGTTAAAATGTTGTTTACATTTTTCCCCAAAGGAATTATTAATTTGTCTTCAAAATAACTTAGTTCATCTACAAGGTTCTTTTCAATTTGACCCCATAAAAATTCGTTTTCAATAGGAGAAGGAGATGATCCTGTATAATTTTTTCCGTTTTTAAAAACAGGATATTTTAAGGCTGAGGTTGAATGGAGTAATTCATTATCCGTATTAAAAAGCTCTTCACAAGACAATAAGTTTAGTTTACTGTTTAGACCTAATTCATCGAGCATCTTAATCAAATTAGTTCGCATAGAACCAGCAAAACTAGATTCAGTTTTAACTTTTCTTAAAGCAATAGAGTAAGTGCTTGAATTGTTAACTTCACTTATAAAGGTCTTAAAAGACTTTTCCATTTGTGACCACCCTGGCGTTATACCTACTATAACCACTGAGGCGCTTTTATTTATATAATCAAAAGGAGCATAATATATTTCTAATCCTTTTTCCTTATCCATCAAATAGTCTTCTTTCAAGAGATCGACTTTAAGGTACTTGTCTTTTAATGGCTCATTTTTTATTTTTTCGAAGTAATTCATATTCAATTTTAGATAATGTTTACACAAACATCTCTTTGTATTTGTTTTTCTGGTAAGCTACAAAAAATAACTTATGCGCTAAACGGATTTCTTCTTTACAAAATCTTGTAATACACTTATCAACGCTGTTTTATTTTCAATATGACTCATATGTCCGTCTGGAAAAATCACTGTTTCTGTGGCTGTTTTCTCAGCTTCTTTTACGAGTAGTTTATCGTTTAAAACAGGATCATGCTTTCCAATAATAAAGAGCTTTTTAAACGGAGCATCTATCAAAACAGCGGTTCTGTCTGGTCGAATTTTCATTCCTTCTTGTGCAGCAATATACCCTTGTATTGGTGTTAATAACGCTTGTTCTTTCGTCTTTAAAATCTCTTTTTCATAGACTTTTAAATTGGTTGCTTTAAATAAATTGGAGATTGACATTCGTACCAAATTTTTGTAGTTGGTCTTTACCGCTTTGATGGCTCTATTTCTCAATCCAACTCTAATGGCATCATCTGCTCTAGCTGTTGAGTTCATCAAACATAATCCTTTTACTTTTTTCGAGTTTTTCTCAGCCAACGCCAATGCAACATAGCCCCCTAAAGAATGTCCTATAAAAACAGCACGACGAATTCTTAACTTTTTTAAAACCGCTTCTACCGTTTCAGCCATCAACTCCATCGTATGTACATATCCCAAACATGCGGTTTGTCCATGTCCCAATAAATCAATACAAATAACACGATTCCGTTTTGAAATTCCCGAAGCAATAGCTGACCACATGGTTGCATTTTCTAAAAACCCATGAAGTAATACAACAGCAGCTCCTTTTCCCACAGAAGAAAAAGCGATGTTTGTGTTTTTGTAAGTAATAAAATCTTGCATCAAACAAAAATATGTATCTTTCGTCAGCTATCATATTTTTACCATAAAATGTTTGCATCACCTTTTTTAAAAATTTTACAATCCCGAATATTCGAAATTTTCAACTCTTTTACGACTGATGGATTTTTGACTGTTTTTGGTAATTTTCGTCCTGTTTTCATTAATTTTGATGTGTTTTTGATAAAAAAAGTCAAAAAATGAACAAAAACAAAGAAATACTTATCATAGGATTTGCGCTATTTTCGATGTTTTTTGGTGCTGGCAATTTAATTCTACCTCCCTATTTAGGAGTAAAAGCAGGAGAAGTTTGGAGCTTGGTTACCATTGGTTTTTTTATCACCGCTGTTTTTATTCCCATTTTAGGAATTTTAGCACACGCCAAGTTACAAGGAACGATGTACGATTTCGGGAAAAAAGTAGCTCCTTCTTTTAGTCGGATCTATTGTTTCATTGTCTATGCAATTATAATAACGCTGCCTTCTCCTAGAAATGCTTCGGTAACACATGAAATAGCAATTGCGCCATTTTTTGAAATCAGTCCTTTGTTAACGAGTGTTATTTATTTTGTACTGATCTTTTTATTTGTTATCAATCGCTCTAAGATCTTGTCACTGATTGGTAAATATCTAACCCCTCTAATCATCCTTATTTTGACCAGTATTATCTGTGTCGGAATTTTTTCTACTCCAGAAACCATGCAGGCTTCATCATTAACATCTCCACTAATTAATGGCTTATTAGAAGGCTATCAAACTTTTGATGCTATTGGAGCCCTTATACTTGGTGGAGTTTTGGTTGCGTCTATCAACTCAAAAAAAGACCTATCCTTTAAATTTAAAAAAGACCTCATTAGAAAAGCAGGTTTTGTGACAGGAATTAGCTTACTAATTATCTATACTGGGCTGATTTATAACGGCGCATTATTTAGCAACACTTTTTCTTCGGAAGCGACAAGGACTGAAGTGTTGTCTAGTCTAAGCACACAAACACTTGGAAATATTGGCACTGCTTTTTTAAGTGTTTTGATTGGATTGGCATGTTTTACAACTGGCATCGGAGGTATTGTTGGAACTTCAGATTATATCAAAGGATTGTTTAACAATTCGCAACGTGCATATACAATAACTGCAATTGTTAGCTGTACTTTAGGCATCGCCATTGGGCAATTTGATGTGCACTATATCATCAACATCGCCTTACCTTCATTGATGTTTATATATCCAATAACAATTGTACTTATTTTTTTAAATGTACTACCAAATAAATGGGCGTCATCATTGGTATTTAAAGCGGTGGTATTTGTCACTTTTGTTTTTAGCATCCCAGATTTTTTACAGTTTTTACTGCCTGCGGATAGCCTAACGGAAATTCAAAATATGATTCCGTTTTCAAAAGAAAGCTTGGGTTGGGTATTGCCTGCTTTAATGACGTTTATAGCTGTAAATTTAATACAGAAAAAACAACGAAACACTTAATTCCGTCTATAACGGGTTCATCAAGTCTTCTATCTCATCCGCTTCAATAGGGATGTTACGCATCAAATTAAAAGG
>Ga0209035_10000120_pt1 | contig 30069 bp, 29 predicted proteins | sample MarorgKNORR_S2LV_6_FD_188220 | JGI IMG/M metagenome (GOLD analysis project Ga0209035, IMG submission 188220) | Marine microbial communities from the Southern Atlantic Ocean, analyzing organic carbon cycling - AAIW_A/KNORR_S2/LV (SPAdes) (version 2) | ecosystem: Environmental > Aquatic > Marine... | reverse complement strand
GGGCTTGCTCGAGTGGCTAGGGAGTACCAATGACACCAGTTCTAGAAGGATTAAGAATCATAGAAGGATCGGCGTTCGTGGCTGCTCCTCTCGGAGGAATGACGCTGGCGCAACTAGGCGCTGAAGTAATCCGATTTGATGCTATTGGAGGCGGCCTTGACTATCAGCGTTGGCCAGTAACCAAAGAAGGGGTGAGCCTATTTTGGGCAGGTCTCAATAAGGGCAAAAAGTCAATTCAAATTGACCTCCGTAGTGACCAAGGAAGAGAAATAGTCACTCGTCTAATAACCGAACCCGGTCCTGATAACGGAATATTTTTATCGAATTTTCCTGAGACTGGGTGGCTAGCCGACAGTAACCTTCGTTCCCTTAGAGAAGATCTAATTTACATGAATATCATTGGTAACCCCGATGAATCAACTGCTGTGGACTACACAGTAAACCCGTCATCGGGTTTTGCTATGGCTACAGGACCGACTGGGTCTAGTATGCCGACAAATCATGTTCTCCCTGCCTGGGATACAGCTACTGGGTTGACTGCCGCTGTTGGATTATTAGCGGCGGAGCGGCATCGGACTCGCACTGGAATCGGTCAACTCTCTAAAATTTCTCTTACAGATGTGGCCTTCGCTATGGTCGCAAATCTCGGGTACATGGCTCAGGCACAATTAACAAACCGGGATCGAGTTCCTGTAGGTAATGATCTGTATGGAGCCTTTGGTAGAGACTTTGCTACTAAAGACGAGCGGCGGGTCATGGTCGTTGCTATCAGTAAACGCCAGTGGAAAAGCCTAGCTGAAGCGACAAATATTATTGATCATTTACCCGCTATCGAGAACGCTTTGGGAGTCGATCTAAGTAAAGAAGGCGACCGTTGGGATGCTCGCGATGCCATTGCATCATTTATTACACCATTTATACAATCCCATACTCTCGAGGAAATTGGCGCAATCTTTGATGCCAAAGGAGTTTGCTGGGGGCCCTACCAAACTTTTGTTCAACTCGTGAACGAGGATCGCCGCTGTACCGAAGAAAATCCTATGTTCGCAACTATTGATCAACCGGGAGTGGGACGCGTTCTCGCCCCCCGCTCCCCTCTATCATTTTCAGAAATTGATCGCGGAGAACCTGCTCCGGCACCTCTACTTGGGCAACATACAGATGAAATCCTTATGGAAGTGCTTGGGATGACATCGCCCGAGGTTGGCAAACTTCATGACAATGGAATTGTTGCCACAGCAATTAAATGACGGACCACCGTTACTTAATTAGATAAGCTTCTGCCGTCGCATCGAAACTTCTAGCGCCAGAACAGGGTCCCATTCTTGCACCCATTCTTAGTGATCATGCTCTGGGGCCGTTGATACATGCGAAAAACGTGGAGGATTAAATTTTAATGCTCGGAATATTTTCGCTAATGAATCGTCGATGGTTAACAAATCCGAAATTTCTCATCGGTTTGGTATGCATAAATGCACTACTCGCAACCACCGCGATTATTTTCGGAAACGGGTCTTCGATAATTCTTCGTATTATTGCGACGAGCATTATTCTGGTGCTAGCAACAATTAACCATTACATCGGGACTTCTACCTGGAGCAATGCAGGTTTGCGGATATGGGGTTTCATGGCAGTTGTCGGCTCTGCCGGAATAGAACTGTACTTACTTTGCTTAATTTGGGGTCTCGATCAGATTTCATTCATCCCAGAAAAGGTTGCCGTTAACTTAGCGATTACTTCGATTTTGGGTCTAATAGTTTCATCAGTATTTCTAGCCAGGCCTTCGAAGCTGGTTGTTCGCGTAACCGTCTCGGTATGCACAGCTCTTTTTCTCATATCTTTTTCAGCCGTTTGGGAAATTTTTAATTTCCCAGGCCAGCTAGCTGCGTCTCTAGTGATAGTTCTCTGCGCCGCTCTCTTAATTGTTATTATCCAATCAAAGTATTTTTATCGGGCACCTGTAGCGGTGGACATACTTTTCTGTCCATATTGCGGAACATCTTCTCCTGCAAATGACCGCTCCCACAACCGTTGCAGCTCTTGTGAAAACACGTTCATAGTCAGAAAAACTAGCTCAAACTAGCGGATACATTTCCATCAGATTTCTTTTTGTCCCACTAATTTTCACTCTAGAAAACATCGCAATTAGCAAGTATCAAAATTTTGCCTAGCAAGTACTTCTTCGATCTCATCTATTGCTATCGCTATCTTAAAGGCTTCGTTAAGCAAGCAAGATTGTGAAGATCCTGACGCAATACGTTCTGTAATTTCTACGGCTAGTGGCGTGCATTTATCTTTTTTTTCATAGCCAGCTTCTCGACGACAAGATCGCAAAAAATTGGCCTTCTGCTCATCTCTCCATTCAGGTGCTCCACCGCAGCTGCTAAAAATTAAGGTAAGCGATACGAGCAGCAGCAAAAATAATTTCACTTTTAATCTCTTTTCATACAGTTCAAACGCACTCTGCAAAATTAACTTTCAATTAAACAACCTAATCGCAGTATGTAAGAAAGTATTCACACAAGTACCTTCGTATTACATGAACAAAGATCATCCTGATGTGATTGTCGTTGGCGCCGGGATTTCTGGAATCACAGCAGCCCGAAAGCTTCAATCTTATGGACATGTGGTGGAGGTCATAGAGAAAGGACGTGGAGTTGGCGGTCGCATGGCTACTAGGCGATTCGCAGGGGCTCGATTTGATCATGGCGCACAGTTCTTCACTTCTCGAAGCTCCGATTTCACAAAATTAATCGAAACTGCAAGCCAACAGGGAGCCGTTAAGAAATGGACTAACGGTTTCTCTGATGATCCAGATGGCTATACACGATGGTGTGGCTCATCTGGAATGACTTCGCTAGTGAAATGGATGGTTACTGAAGCGAACATCAACGTGCGCACCGGAACTACAGTTAATGATTTGCGTGACATCCCTTCGAATGCCTACATTCTCACAGCTCCCGTTCCCCAATGTTTAGCCATTCTCTCTTTTAGTCAAATGTTGCCGAACCCACGAACTCATATTGAGTTATCCTCAATCAGCTACAAGCCAACTATCGCTATTCTTCTTCGGCTAGACCAGTCACCGTCATTTTTTCCTGAGCATGGGGGTATTCAATTCTTAGATCATCCCGATTTAGCTTTTATAAGTGATAACCAAAGAAAAGGAGTGAGTGACGAGCCAGCCATCACGGTTCATTTGTCTAACATTTTGAGTGAGTCATTATGGGAAGATTCTGACCAAGAAGTTCTAGCTGCAACAACTGCTCTAATTGGAGACCACTTAAGTGGTGCAGGGATTACTGATTACCAGATTCAACGCTGGCGTTATGCTGGGCCTGCAGATATCTGGGCTGAGTCAACTCTTGTATGGGGTTCTAAGCCAATAATTGCTCTAGCTGGTGAAGCTTTCGCAGGTCCAAAAGTCGAGGGAGCATTTCGATCTGGACTTGCTGCTGCGGAGAAAATTAACATCGCCCTCTCATGAACAGCAAAAAGTATGGAAGGGTTCAAGAATGCTTGATCCACGCGGAAAAGTAATTATGATTAATGGCGCCAATCGAGGTATTGGAGCATCCTTCGCACGCCGTTTCCACAAGGAAGGTTGGGTAGTCAGTTTAGGAGGTCGTAACCTTTCCGAACTCGAGTCAAGCGTCGCAGATTTTGAAGATGAACGGGTTTCTTGTCATCGGTATGACACGAGTGACAGAAACACAGACGAACAATGGGTTTCTGAAACCATCGAGCAACATGGTTCTATTAATGCACTCGTTAACAACGCTGGGGTTTGTCATCCTCAACCATTGGGTGAAGTAACAGAAGAACAGTTAGATGAAATGTGGTCGGTGAACGTCAAAGCACCTCTGCGAATAATACAAGCAAGCCTCCCATTTCTACGTTCATGTGGAACAGGAAGAATCGTTAATGTAGTTTCACTGTCGGGCAAACGCGTAAAGGGAACTTTTGGGCCAGGGTATGCAATGAGCAAGCATGCTGCATTAGCGCTTCATCATGCAGTTAGACATTCTGAGTTTGACAACGGTATAAGAGTAACCGCTATTTGCCCAGGTTACGTGGCGACTGATATGACTGCTCAGTTTGGAGTGGATGCATCGATTATGATTGATCCTGATGATCTAGCCGAAACAGTCGCAACCCTCGTAAGGCTCCCAAACACAGCTGCGGTTGCGGAGATTCTTATGACTTGTGAACCTGAAGTTCTCGGGTAATTTCATATTTTAATTATTCGAAGAGTTGAGGGAGAGTATGAACATCGCTGATTTGCTAAATCGAGAGACTCAAAAAAGTGGTGTCGCTCTTATAGACAGGTCTCAGAATCCGCCACAATTTTATTCAATGGCTGACCTACAAAATAAAGTTCGCACCTTAGCCAACGGTCTTCTCAACTTGGGTTTACAGCCGCAAGATCGGGTGGGTCTACTCGCAGGTAATTGTGTTCAGTATTACGAAATTATGTTCGGTGCTCCTTCAGCAGGTTTGGTCTTTGTTCCTATTAACACTCGCCTGCCGGCAGAAACACTTCAATACATCGTTGATGATGCGAATCTCAAACTATTAATTGTTGACGAGGAACATGCATCTGACCTGCCTACGAACGTTACGCAAATTATTATTGGCTCTCCCGACTGGCAACTATTAACTAGTGCCGAGCCACAACTCGAACCTGCGGCTGTAGCCCCTGATCAAATCGCCATTCAAATTTACACTTCAGGTTCCACCGGTCGACCTAAGGGCGTTTTGCTCAGTCACCAGAACGTAACGTTTACGGTTCATAATTTCGGTGCCACGTTGCCTGGAGAAGTCATGCTCGTCTCAGCCCCGCTTTACCATAAGAACGCCTCCATGTCATCAAAATTGGCTTTTGCTAGCGGAGGCACCGTCGTATTACTGCCTAAGTTTGATGCGCTCGATTACTTAAACGCAATAGAAGCTCACAGTGTGACGATGTGCTCGGGAGTGCCAACTATGTACGCACTCGTTACCGCAGAAATCGAACGGGCGGATAAGGTTTTTAATCTTTCAACAGTGCAGCGGGTATTCATAGGATCAGCTCCACTGACTGAGGCGCTTTTCGATGATGTTCAGAAGCTATTTCCAAATGCGTTTATAACTAACGGGTATGGGACAACTGAAGCTGTTCTCGAGTTCGGGCCTCATCCACAGGATCTCCCTCGACCAAAAATTTCTTTAGGATACCAACACCAAGAGGTAGAGCTAAAACTAATAAACCCAGAAACAGGTGAGCCAGGCGACAATGGAGAGCTCTTAGTGCGGTCTCCAGGAGTCATGACCGGCTATCATGATTTGCCCGAAGTTAACAAAGAGAAGCTCACAGATGGTTGGTACCACACCGGTGACTTAATGAGACGAGATCAAGATGGCTGGTTTTTTTTCATCGGAAGGGTCGATGACATGTTTGTCTGCGCTGGCGAAAATATTTACCCTGATGCGGTTGAGCAGATGCTAGAAAAACATCCGTTGGTCCACCAAGCAGTCGTGGTCTCAATATCCGATGATTTAAAAGGACAATTACCTGTTGCGTTTATTCGACTTGAGGATGGGCATTCTCTTTCTGTTGAGGAAGTAAAAACTTATGCGCTTACTCATGGGCCTGCTTATGCCCACCCGCGTCAGGTGTGGTTTCTAGATGAAATTCCTCTTGCTTCAACAGCAAAAGTGGATCGTAATTTCCTAAGTATCAACGCATCAGAATTAGTGACAAGAAAGAAATGACATGAAAGCAATTGTTTTTGACGAACACGGCTCTTTGGACGTATTGAAATACAGAGACATTGAAGCCCCAACTCTTAAGGAAGGGGAAGTTCGAGTAGCCGTTCGTGCCTGTTCACTAAATTATCATGACGTATTTACCCGTCAGGGAATGCCAGGAATAAAAGTTCCACTTCCTGGGATACCCGGATGTGATTGTGCTGGTCAAGTTTCCGAAGTCGCTGGCGACGTTGCTGATTGGAACGTAGGTGATCGCGTTCTGGTAGATCCTGTTTTTTGGGATTTAGAGACTGGCAAGATGTGGATGATCGGCGATACTTGGTGGGGCGCTTATGCAGAATACGTAGTGGTTAAAGCTAGTCAACTGATTCAACTCCCTGAAAGCGTCTCGTTCGAAGATGCTGCTTGTTTACCTGTCGCATACGGAACGGCCCACCGCATGATGCTCACACGCGGTGAGATTAAACACGGTGATAGCGTCCTAATCTTGGGGGCTAGCGGTGGTGTAGGCACCAGCGCCTTACTGTTGGCAAAAATGAAGGGGGCTTACGTTATTGCGGCTGCGGGCTCAGACGAAAAGTGTGATCAGCTTAAAGAACTTGGTGCTGACGAAACTATTAATTATTCGACCCAAGATTTCGTTAAACACTGCCGAGCTAACACTGGAAGTCTGTTTGCCGGCGGTGGGTACGATGTTGTGGTTAATTTCACCGGTGGAGATACCTGGGCCGAATCCTTACGTTGTGTGAAACTCGGAGGAAAACTTTTGACATGCGGGGCAACTGCAGGATTCAATCCACAAACTGATCTTCGTTTTATTTGGACTGCAGAAATGGATATCCGCGGGTCCAACGGTTGGAAACGCGATGATCTAGATCGATTGCTGCATCTCACCGAAAGCGGAGAATTCATTCCTGTAATTGACTCTCGTGTGCCTCTGGAAGATGGAGTCGAGGCACACAAAGCAATGGAGGAGCGACGCTTTTTCGGTAAAATTTTAATTACCTCAGATGCGATTGTTTAAAGTTCACTGGTGTCGCTAGATAGCAGTCTTTTTTTCATGCCCTTTGCTCAGCAAAAAAGAGTTTTCTACAGGGGTGTTCATTAGCTATCACGCATTCCCGGACCGTAATTTTCTTATACATCAAATATTTTATGTTAATTTTTCTGATTAGAACTGGGCTTTTAGGGCCTCGGTGCAGGCGTCGCTAGTATCTACATCGCAAGTTATTATGCTGCAGAACCGTTTCAATTCAGTCATCTGCCTTCTCTTCCCGTACCCTTAAGATTGATGAAGTCGAAAGCGGCTTCAATTTTATATATGAGGAGGGCCCCGTGGCCCAAGGTACTGTTAAATTTTTCAACTCAGAGAAAGGTTTCGGCTTCATCTCTCCTAGTGATGGCGGCGAAGATCTTTTCCTGCATTATTCAAATATTGAGGGTGACGGTTATCGTTCCCTTGACGAAGGTCAGGCCGTTTCTTTTGATGTTGGTCCTGGACGCAAAGGTGATGAAGCTCAGAACGTACGAGCTATTTGACCTGAACGAAAATTAACTACGGATGCGGTCAGTAGCACCAAATTTAATCTGGCTCTACTGACCGGTTCGTCTGTTAATCAAAGATTTAATAGAGAAGATAATCGATACCTTAATGACGCGCCTTGGCATAAAATATTACAGGCAGAAAATAGTTTTATGTCTAGAGGAAGGGCTAGATCTCGCGAGAGCTTACCAGGCATAGCTTCATAGAGATATCAAGCCCAAATTAAGTAACCCAAGACCTAAACCGCTTTTTAAACAACCATCTTTTTTCCTTATTTAAAATATAGTTGGCTTCATTTCAGCCAACTAACTTAAAAATTATGACTAAGTTTCAATCATGACCAGACTAGTTATAGAGAAGGTTGATGCAGCTTTCGGCTTGATCGTCACTAACTGGAAACCTGACTTTATCGGTGAACCTAAAATTTTTTCACAAATTAAAGAAGCATTAAGCGAAGACCCTCTAATAATTTTTCGCGGTCAACGTCAACTAACTGATTCGGAGCTTATTGAATTCGCCTCAAATTTTGGTGATCTATTTAATGGTGGAGAACTATTCGGCGTGAATTCAACCACCCCGGAAATTCTTGAACTTTCGACTGACCTAGATGAAGGGGGAAGTGAAAAATTAGTATCTTCTGCTACTCCACTTCCATGGCATACAGATTATTGTTATCTTCCTAGACCAAGTAGAGAAAGCCTTCTTAATGCCGTGGTGGTTCCATCTACTGAATGCGGCACTACGTGGTTTGCCAACACTTACCTAGCCTACGAATCGCTGTCTAAGAGCTTGAAACAAAGACTTGATGGATTATCAGGCCTTCACAAGTTAGAAGGTTCAAATCGTCACCAGGCCGCCGTAGAAACTAAAAGCTATAAAGATCGGCGCAGTCAAAAAAATTCAAACTTTAACTACCCAGGGAGCCGCAATCCCGCAGAACATCCTGCGGCATACAAGCATCCACTTCACAATAGAACTGCGTTGTACATAAATTCTTTAACTTGTGGCTTTGCCGATATGAACAACTCTGAGAGTGAAGCGCTGCTCCATGAACTTTTCCTCGAGGCCGCTGCTCCGGAGCGCACATATAAGCATGTGTGGCAGGAGAGCGACCTCGTATTGTTCGACACGATTGGCACGATTCATCGAAGAGAAGCACAACCCGTTAATGAGCGTAGGGTCATGCGTCAGCTCAGCACACTCATCTAGAAACAGAAATGTTCACATGTAACCCTAGATTTGGAGTGGCTTAGGAAATCATCTTTTGCAACTCTGTCGCGAGTAACTTACAAAGCAATACTCTCAAGTAGTGAATCTTAACGACCTTCAAGCCCTAATGGTCCAGACCTATGGGAGTCGCGATACCCAACGAGGAGTCGCAGCAACCATCGCCTGGCTAACCGAAGAATTGGGCGAACTCTCTCAAGCAATTAGAAAAGGTACCAAAGAACAGCAACTGCATGAGCTAGGAGATGTTTTGGCTTGGTTGGCTTCGCTTGCAGCACAGTTGGATTTATCTTTGGATGATGCTGTTCAGCGGTTTAGCGATGGTTGTCCCGCTTGCCACGCTCAGCCATGTGATTGTGTCGACAAATCAATCAAGAACTAACTACTGAATCTGGCTAAATCTTTTGGGCTAGAACTTCAGCTATTTGAATTGTGTTGAGAGCAGCGCCTTTGCGCAAATTATCCCCGGAGACGAACAGCGAGAGCCCATTTTCCGAAGTTGAATCTTCTCGAATTCGACCCACATATGATGGGTCTTGGCCGGCCGCCATCAAAGGCGTGGGCACTTCAGCCAGAATAACGCCGGGAGCTCCATCCAGGATCTCCGTAGCTCGTTTGGGGCTTAGCTTTGATTTAAATCGTAAATTTAAAGCAATCGAATGACCAGTAAAAACTGGCACACGGACACAGGTTCCAGAAACCTTTAAACCTGGAATATCAAGTATTTTTCTGCTTTCATTTCTTAATTTTTGTTCTTCATCAGTTTCCCCTGAACCATCATCAACAAAATTTCCAGCATGAGCTAATACGTTATGGGCTATTGGCTGAGGAAAAGAAGCTGATGGAGGATAGCTAGCAGCATCACCATTATGGGTTAGATTCTCCACGCCTTCTATAGTGGCGCGAAGCTGATCAGCAAGCTCAGACACACCGGCAAGACCCGCTCCGGACACGGCCTGATAAGTCGATGCAACAATAGATACTAACTCAGCTTCTTTATGCAGAGGAAAGAGAACCGGCATAGCGGCCATCGTGGTGCAGTTAGGGTTAGCGATAATTCCCTTAGGTGTATTAATCGCCTCATCTGCATTCACCTCAGGGACAACGAGCGGCACGTCTGGGTGCATCCTCCATGCAGAAGAATTATCAATAACTATCGCTCCTTGAGAAGCAACTTTCTCAGCAATTTCTAGCGAAGTAGTTTTACCCGCCGAGAAGAGAACGATATCCAAACCAACAAAATCAGCACGAGCGGCATCTTCAACGATGATCTTATTTCCAGACCACTCAAGGGAACTTCCAGCAGACCGAGCCGAGGCAAACAATCGAAGCTCAGTTACTGGAAAGTAGCGTTCAGCTAATAACCGCATCATTACAGTTCCAACTTGGCCTGTAGCTCCCACTATTCCTATGCGCATAGTTTGAGGTTACACAGCTTGTATACGTATTTTACGGCTACCCGCATCCAGATTTTTTAATTGCCTAAACCATAGGCTTCATGCAGAGCTACCGTAGCTCGATCTACATCTTCCTCAGCGACAACACAGCTAATTCGAATTGGCGATGTCGAGATCATTTCAATATTAATGCTATTGCTGGCAAGCGTTTCAAACATCGTGGCGGCCACACCTGGGTTAGACGCCATTCCTGCACCCACCACAGAAACCCGAGCCAAACTTTTATCTCCAGTAACTGATGAGAACCCCATGGACTTTGCCATCTCTTCACAGGTTGAGTGAGCGACATCAAACTGATCGAGAGGGACGGTAAAAGAAATATCGGTTTTCGACTGATCTCCAACGTTCTGTACAATCATGTCAACGAGTACGCCCGCATCAGCTAAAGTCCTGAAAACTCTCGCAGCCAGCCCCGGTTCATCACGCACGCCAGAAATGGTTAACTTTGCTTGTGACACGTCTGGGACAATGCCTTTAATTACTGCGTGCTCCATATCTGGAACCTCCTCAACTACCCATGTTCCTGGCTCCCAAGTAAACGCAGATCTAACGTGCAACGGCACGCCGAAAGACCTTGCGACTTCAACCGACCGCATAACCGGCTTGGGACATCCAACTGCAGTCATTTCTAAAAGTTCATCAAACGAAATTGATTCCATTCGCTTTGCTGACGGGCAAACTCTTGGATCAGTAGTAAAAACTCCCGAAACGTCGGTATACAGTTCGCAAGCATCAGCGCCTAAACCGTGGGCCAAAGCCACTGCAGTAGTATCTGACCCACCACGTCCAAGAAACGTAACATTACTGTCTGTAGACATGCCTTGAGCCCCGGCTACTACCGCAACGCGCCCCTTATCAACAGAGTCACGAACTCGATACGGGTCCACCGACAAAATTTTTGCGTTTCTATGATTCGTATCAGTAATAAAACCTGCCTGGCTACCGGTAAAAGAATCCGCCGGCACACCAGCCTCATTTAGGGCCATACACATTAGGGCGATTGCTTTTCTTTCGCCAGCAGTAATAAGCATGTCCATCTCACGACCCGGCGGGGTACTCGATACATCATTCGCCAACCGCAATAGCTCATCAGTCTCTTTACCCATAGCACTAACTACAAGAACGACCTGATCTCCGCGACTCCGAGTCTTTTTGACATGATCAGCTACCTCACCCATGCGAACAGGGTCCGCTACCGATGTACCGCCAAACTTTTGAACTAGGAGTGCCACGACCTTTTAGGGTACTTGTCATTTACCCCAAAGCAGAAAGAAGTTCCACATCTACCATTAAGAAGTCGTGTAATAGCAATCGCGTTGCTACCGTCACACATAAGGATCTAACGCAAATCGCTAGGAGCATAAACATCGTCATGAGCAACGAAAAGCGGGCGCGCCAGAGAGCCCAACGTGAAGAACGTCTTCAGAAAGAGGCACAAGCTGCCAAGAGCAGTCGAAAACTTCGGCTAGGGGCGCGATGGGTCGGGATTATTGTTGCTGTTCTAGTTGTCGCGTTCGCTTACAGCGTGATTGCAGGTGAAGACTCCGCTGAGACGGCCAATGAAGAGATCTCTGACCAAGTACTTTCGGCTGGCGCTATTGCATTAGGAATTGGGGACTGCCCGCAAATAGATGGCTCATCGCCAATAGTCAATAATTTTGATAGTCCGCCGAAGCTTTGTATTAACCCCGAGAAGCTCTACGCAGCCGATTTCGTTACCAGTAGCGGTAGTTTTTCTGCAGTTCTTAATCCAAAACTGGATATTAAAAGCGTCAATAACTTTATCGTGTTAGCTCAATATCACGCCTACGACGGAACTCTTTTTCATCGTGTAATAGATGAATTTGTAATCCAAGGGGGAGATGTAGAAAACAATTTCGGAACTGGCGGTCCTGGATATCAATTCAACGGTTCGTACGCCCCTCAAGGTTCTTATCGAATTGGCTCATTAGCGATGGCCAACTCAGGAACACCCTCAAGTAATGGTTCACAATTCTTTATAATTACGGGCCCTAATGGAATCAACTTACCTGCTGATTATTCACTGATGGGTTCTGTAATCGCTGGTCTTGATGTCGCTCTCGCTATCCAAAAGGTCCCGACAAGCACCAAGGAAGTCGCGGGAATTTCCGCTTCAAACGTTCCGGTTGAAGATGTTGTTATTGAATCAATAACAACAAGATTAGCTTCCCAAGACGAAACCAAAATCTACCGAAACCTCGAATAGTAATTTACCTAGATATGAAGTAAATCCCATTCGCCAAGGTACGCGGTCCCATTGATTTGTATGATCAGGTTAATGCCTGGTGACACAATGACTCAAGCAATAGAACCAATAGATAGCCGATGGTCATTTCCGCCGGCTCATACTGCCGACGACAATGGTCTAGTAGGTGCGGGAGCTGATCTAGAGCCCGGCACATTATTAATGGCCTACAAGAACGGTTTGTTCCCAATGCCCTTGGGAGACACACTCGGCTGGTGGTCACCAGACCCGCGTGGAGTCCTACCTCTCTCCTACTTGAAAGTAGGTAAATCACTCCGAAGATCATGCAAAGAATTTGAAATTCGGATCGATCATAGCTTTGACAAAGTAATTGATCTTTGCGCTAATCCGTCTCGCCCTCATGGGTGGATCAATACAGAAATTCGGGAAGCCTACTTGAAGCTACATGAACTCGGATGGGCCCACAGCGTTGAAACTTGGCAGAATGGTGAACTTTGTGGAGGACTCTATGGAGTAGCCATCGGAGCTTTTTTTGCCGGAGAGTCGATGTTCCATTCAGCACCCAACGCTTCCAAAGTAGCCCTAGTAGCTCTGGTAGACGCAATGAAAATGACTGGTGGCGCATTAATAGATATTCAATGGAACACACCACATCTAGAAAGCCTCGGAGCTATTGAAATCGAGCGGGACAATTATATCGAAATGCTTGCCGAGGCGACTCAGCGACCTATGGCAGATGTTTGGTGTCAGCCAATGAACTTTAAGATGATTGACTCCTAAGCTCTTATAAGGCAAACATCTCAAAGGAGTTGTAGTGACTGGCTCAACCAGAAACGAGCGCGATCGTCCCTGGATGATGAGGACGTATTCGGGACATTCAACGGCTCAGGCATCAAACGAGTTGTACCGGAGCAACCTAGCCAAAGGTCAAACTGGTCTTTCTATAGCATTTGATTTGCCTACACAGACCGGATACGACCCGGACCACCCACTCGCAGCAGGCGAGATAGGTAAGGTCGGTGTTCCTGTTTGCCACCTGGGACACATGAAAACTCTTCTCGATAATATTCCCGTCGGGGAAATGAATACGTCAATGACAATTAACGCTACGGCAGCATGGTTACTGGGTTTATACGTCGCCAATGCAGAGAAGCAAGGCATTAGTTCCACCACCCTGCGGGGAACTACTCAAAATGACATTGTCAAGGAATACTTAAGCCGCGGGACTTACATATTTCCGCCAGAAGCAAGCCGTCGATTGATTGTTGACATGATTGCATTTTGTTCAGAGCACATTCCTTTTTGGAACCCGATCAACATTTGCAGCTATCACCTTCAAGAAGCTGGGGCGACTCCGGTCCAGGAAATTGCATATTCTTTAGCCAACGCGATTGACATCCTTGATGCAGTACGAGACTCGGGGCAAGTACCTGAAGAGCGATTCGAGCGCGTAGTAGGCAGCCTTTCATTCTTTGTCAACTCCGGGATTCGATTCGTCGAAGAAGTCTGCAAAATGCGTGCGTTTACATCTATGTGGGACCAGATTTGTCAAAACCGCTATGGTGTTAAAGATCCGAAAATGCGAAGATTTAGGTACGGAGTTCAAGTAAATTCTCTGGGACTCACAGAGGCTCAACCGGAAAACAATGTCCAACGTATAGTTCTCGAAGCCCTCGGGGTCACTTTATCCAAGGGAGCACGTGCGCGTTCATTACAGTTACCTGCTTGGAACGAAGCCCTAGGCCTACCAAAACCTTGGGACCAACAATGGTCACTTCGAATACAGCAAGTTTTAGCTCATGAAACCGATCTTTTGGAATATGAAGATATTTTTGATGGTTCAAAAGTTATCGAGGGCCTGACATCCGAACTAATTTCAGAGGCTCAAACAGAACTCGACGATGTCATGTCGTTAGGTGGTGCTTTTGTAGCAATTAACGAACTCAAAGGTCGCCTAGTCGCCAGCCACACTGAACGGATGCGAAAGATTGAAGATGGAACTCTCGCTGTCGTCGGCGTGAATCAATTCATTGATAGCGCAGAATCTCCTTTGACTAGTGAAGAGAGTATTCTGCGGGTTGACCCGGCTGTCGAAACAGAAATACGCGCTGACGTAGTCGATTGGAAACTAAAGAGGGACGACAAAAAAGTCAAAGCTGCACTTAACGAGCTTCGAATGGCAGCTTCAAGCGATACCAACATCATGTTGCCAACTATTGCTGCAGCCAAGGTTGGGGTTACAACCGGTGAGTGGTCTCAAGTCTTAAGAGATGTTTTTGGTGAGTACAGAGCACCAACTGGCGTGTCGAGCGCACGAAGGGGCTCAAGCACTCTTACAGATGTTGCACAACTAATATCAGGCTTGCCCCAAGGCCCGCCCAGACTGCTCGTCGCTAAGCCTGGTCTTGACGGTCACTCCAATGGTGCAGAACAAATTGCAGTCGCAGCCCGTGATGCGGGTATGGAAGTTATTTATGATGGCATTCGCGTTACTCCCGAACACATAGCAGCAGCAGCGCGTGATGAAGATGTCGATATCATTGGTTTATCTATTCTCTCAGGGAGCCACCTGCATCTGGTACCTGAGGTGCTCGAGGCCTTACGTAAGCAGGGAGTTACTGCCCCAGTAGTCGTTGGCGGAATTATTCCTCTAGAAGACCAGAAAGCGCTCCTTAAAGCAGGTGTATCCCGTATTTATACGCCAAAAGACTATGAGCTTGCGCAGATCATGAACGATATTGCTCAACTCGTCATTGAGGCTCGAGAAATTTCAGCCTGAATTACTATCATCAAACCAGCACTCATCTCCTACAGGCAAATTCTGATTATCCGCGCCGATGACTTTACCCGGCCATCTTATTTGTCCCGGCGTTCTGGATAGCCGAGCAATTAATCCCTGCATTTTTATGCCATCAAGTTCAATCAGTGAACCTCGGTCAAGAATATGAGGATCTTCCGATATTTGCTGCATATTCATTACCGGTGCTGCAGCAGCCTGGGCATTTTGAAACTCATTAAGTGCTTCTGCCAAGGTACGTCGAGCAACCCAGTTAGACATTAATAAATCTAATTCGTCCCGATGCGCTATCCGGCCATCGAAACTTGCAAATCTTGCATCATCAGCAGCTCCGATCAAATCCATCACTCGGGCGGCTACTGAATCACTCGAAGTGCTTACTGCTAGCCACCCACCATCTGATGCTTGATAAGTTCCCCTCGGCACGCTGTATGCAATGCCGGAACCTAATCGTTCTTGCAAATATTGTTCGCTGTGCCAGGCACTCATCAATGGTCCCATTATTTGCATCATCGTTTCTAAAAGATTGACGTCTACGCTCTGCCCTCCACCGCCATGAATTGCTACCAACGTTGCGAAGGCAGCAGCTAGGCCAGCTAATTCGTCAGTTAGAGCTATTGGGGGAAGAAGGGGACCTCCTTCAGGATCACCGTTTATCGCTGCGAAACCACTCATTGCTTCCGCTAACGTCGCAAACCCAGCTCGGTCTCGATAGGGGCCAGTTTGCCCAAAACCGGTCAAACGAGTGATAACTAGTTTCGGGTTTATCGCAATTAACTCGTCGGGGATCAGTCCAAGGGCTTCTAATTTACCTGGTCGAAGGTTCTCGATAAGAACGTCAGCAACACTCAACATTTTTCGCAGTGTCGATAAATCATCTTCTTTTTTTAGGTCTAAAGTTACCGCCCTCTTCCCACGATTCACTAGCTTCCACCAGAGAGTTTCACCATCGGATGCACGCCATCCAATATTTCGAACTGTATCTCCCGATGGGCGCTCAACTTTTACTACATCAGCACCAAAATCAGCTAAATAACGTGCGCAATGAGGACCTGCAAAAACTGTTGAGAGGTCAATAACTTTAAGATCGGCGAGTGGCATTAGTTAGAGACTGTCGCGCAAACAGTTAGCGCGTCAAACCGGTATTAGGGTTCAACCACAACTGAACAATAGTTGGACATCAAATTTAATAGTTTTTGATGGGCCAAGTACTTGTTTCGTTCCACCATCGAGCGCTGAATTTCCATTGCGATGCGTCGGCAACAGAATCAAGCGTTTCTGGTTTCGGCCACAAAATTTCGAGTGCTACACCGATTGCTGCTGCCTCTTCGTCTGTAGGGGCAGGAATCATGTCGTCAACAGAAAATAGACTCATAGTGGAACGTTTCCGTGCTTGCGTTTCGGAAGATCTTCACGCTTTGTTGCGATCATTCGAAAAGCGGCAATTACTTTACGGCGAGTTTCCGCCGGGTCGATTACGGCGTCAATGATTCCTCGCTCAGCAGCCACATACGGGTTTGCATATTTCTCTGTGTAGTCATTTACAAGTTCTGCTTTCCTCGCGACCGGATCTGCAGATTGCTGCAGTTCACGACGATTCAATATTTCAACAGCTCCTTGTGGTCCCATTACTGCTAGTTCTGCCGTTGGCCAAGCATATGAGACGTCACAACCAACAGACTTCGAATCCATCACAACGTACGCACCGCCATACGCCTTTCGAGTTATGACTTGAACTCTTGGCACCGTAGCTTCGCAATAGGCATACAAGAGTTTGGCACCGTGACGGATAATTCCACCGTGTTCTTGGTCAACGCCAGGCAAAAATCCTGGCACATCTACGAAAGTTAGAAGTGGAATATTAAAGGCATCGCAGAAACGAACAAACCGGGCAGCTTTTTCTGAAGATTCAATATCTAAAACGCCAGCCATTATCATCGGCTGATTACCCACCACCCCTATCGAACGCCCATCGATTCGAGCAAATCCACAAAAAATGGAACCGGCCCAACCTGCGTGGTATTCCATGAACTCCCCGTCGTCTACAACTTCAGCGATTACGCTCTTAATGTCGTAGGGGACGTTGGCGTTTTCCGGGAGAACATCTCTTAGCGAAGGGCAGTCACGGTCAGGGTCATCGATGCACTCTGACAACGGTGGCCCATCAATATTGTTTGACGGGAGGAAAGACAGCAAGTACTTCACATCATCCAAAACTGTCTCTTCATCGGGAGACACGAATGAGGCAACTCCAGATTTCGTACTGTGAGAACCTGCACCTCCGAGCTCTTCTAGCGTCACATCTTCTCCGGTAACTGTTTTCACAACATCGGGCCCAGTAATGAACATGTGACTGGTATCGCGCACCATGAAAATAAAATCCGTCATCGCTGGCGAGTAAACCGCTCCGCCGGCGCACGGTCCCATAACCACACTAATTTGAGGAATTACTCCCGAAGCTCGAACATTACGCCTAAAAATGCCGCCATAACCAGCAAGTGAAACAACACCTTCTTGGATTCGCGCACCAGCACCATCGTTTAAACCAATCATCGGCGCACCCACAGATTCTGCTAGGTCCATCACTTTGTGAGTTTTTTCGGCAAAAACTTCTCCCAAAGCCCCACCGAACACCGTGAAGTCTTGGCTTGACACAAAAACTTTTCGGCCATCTATTGTGCCCCACCCTGTAATAATGCCATCGGTGTAGGGCCGTTCATCTAGACCAACATCGTGGGCACGATGGCGTGCCAACATATCTAACTCATGAAAAGAACCATCATCTAGTAGGTACTCGATGCGTTCTCGAGCAAGCATCTTTCCTTTGTCTTGTTGACGTTGGACAGACCTTTCTGACCCTGCACTCAGAGCTGCACTCCGACGATTTTCAAGATCAAGCAAACGTTCAGACATATTTAAATTAGCCACGAGATCTGATCGTAGCGTCCTATTCAGTATCGTCCCATTCTCATCCACTCAATTCGAGAAATGGTTGCTTTTTAAAATTTCAGTAAGGTTGATTAAGTTCAATCATGTTTCCCGCTGGATCGAAAAAAAAGGTCTGTTTCGCAGACGTACCTGGAAGTGGTTTCGGGTCTCGAACTTTGACCCCCTTCTCTCTTAACTTTGCAACAGTCGCATTGATGTCATCCACCCGAAAGGCCCAATGCTGACCTTTTGGAGGTTCCCAATTTTCAACTTCGATCAAATGCACTTCAGCTCCTCCTGAAGTTCGCAACCAACGACCGTTGAAACCGAAGTCGGGACGATCAAGGACTTCCATACCTAGAACATCCGTATAGAAAGGGGCTGTGCCCTCAACGTCTGCAACATTTATAGACACATGGTGAACTGTTCCTAGTTCCATTTCAACTCCTTAGGCTTTTCAGAAACAAGCTTCGTAACTCGTTCAAATAAACTTGGTGCAGAGATACTTTCACAGATATCGGCAAAGTTTCTCTCTGGCCTTTCCCATCGCAGCTCATCAACGGTTTTACTGACCGGAGCATCTGTCCGAACAGTAGCTATTTTCTTGAAAAGAAGCGCTAATTTTTTATTGCTAGCCAAGGTGTTAGCTAGCTTCTCTCCCCCACGAACAGCTATATCCCAGTCAGCATGACTCGCAGGGATTTGTTCAATAGTCTCATACAGGCTCAAAACCAGAGCACTCGATTTAGGCCCCCAGCCTTGTATACCCGGAAAACCATCAGCGCTGTCTCCGACAAGTGCCAAGTAATCGGGAATCGAATAGGGGGCAACACCGAACTTATTTTTTATTGCTGACTCATCTAAGACAACATCTTTACGTCTATCCCACTGCAGTATGTTTCCGCCGACGCATTGCCCTAGATCCTTGTCCACAGTGCAAATAAAAATTTTGTCAACGCGCAAGTCTCTTTGGGCCATCAAGGCACCGGCAGCTAATCCATCATCAGCTTCAAACTCAACCATCGGCCAAACTGGAATCCCTAAAGCTGATAATGACTCTTCTAGAGGTAAGAACTGACACAAAATTTCTGGGTCAACAGCTGAGCCATCCTTATAGCCATCCCAAAGCTCATTGCGAAATGAGGTAATTACACGATCCGTTGCTACCGCTATATGCGTCGCTCCGTTCTCAAGCAGACTAACTATGTTTCCAAGCACACCTCTGAGTGCCCCTACCTCAATTCCGCTTAGGGATTTTTTCGAAGGTACGGCATAGAAATATCTAAATAGCTCATACGTTCCATCAACAAGATGAACATCCATATTACCTCATCTGCATTTGAATGGACTTAACATGACCTTAGCCGTCTAACCTAGAGCACACTTAATAACTTTTACAGGGGGACTCACCATGAAGGTGCCGTTCACAATTGCAGATTTCTTGTATCGAGCTGAGAACGCCTACTCTGACCGAGTCGCCTTGGTCGATGAGCCCGGAGCTCCCGGAGGCGATCTAGGCGAATTAACCTGGAGTCAATTCGCTCAAAAAGCTCGCAGCCAAGCTGCCAAGCTAGATCAACTCGGAATCGGCCCAGGCGAACGAGTCGCAATGGTTTCGCAAAATTCAGGCAGACTAATGACTTCTTTTTACGGAGTTTCGGGCTATGGCCGTGTTTTCGTTCCCATCAATTTTCGCTTGAGCCACGATGAAATCGAATACATAATCGATCATTGCGGAGCATCAATGCTTTTGGTTGATCCCTCCATGGAAGATATTTGCAAAGATATCGATGTTGATCGCTTCGTCGTCATGGGAACTGACTCCGATGACCAAATGTATCTCGATGGAGTAGAACCCATAATTTGGGAACCCGATGAGGATGCTACAGCGACAATTAATTACACCTCTGGAACAACAGCACGTCCAAAAGGAGTTCAACAGACTCACCGCGCTTTGTGGGTAAACGCAACGACTTTTGGCTGGCATGCCGGTGTCAGCGATCGTGACAACTATCTACATACCCTGCCGATGTTTCATTGCAACGGCTGGGGAATGCCTTATGCCATCACAGGGATGGGTGGCAAACACGTTGTTCTTCGTGAGGTGCGCGGCGAAGACATACTGAAACGTGTCGAAGAGCACAATATTACTCTTATGTGCGGCGCTCCGGCCGTTGTGTCTGCAGTTCTTGAAGCAGCACAAAACTGGCCCGGAGAGATACCTGGCAAGGGTCGTGTTCGAATGGTCGTAGCAGGGGCTCCGCCGCCCACCAAAACTATTGCCAGAATGCAAGATGAGCTTGGATGGGAATTTATTCAAATTTACGGCCTGACTGAAACTGCACCTTTACTGACCATGAACCGGACCCGCGCCGAGTGGGACCACTTAGATCCAGAGGACAAAGCGCGAAAACTAAGTCGCGCAGGTGCTCCAGCAGTTGGCGTGAAAATAAAGATTGATGACCAAGGAGAAATTCTTGCCAGGTCAAACGTAGTACTTGAAGGCTATTGGGAGCAACCCAAAGCAACCGCAGAAGCTATTGTCGATGGCTGGTTCCACACAGGAGATGGCGGGACCTTAGATAACGAGCATCACCTAACCATTTCCGATAGGAAAAAGGACGTAATTATTTCTGGCGGAGAGAATGTCTCTTCTATAGAGGTTGAAGACGTTCTCTTTGGTCATCCGTGTATAGCTGAAGCAGCTGTTATCGGTGTTCCTCATGAAAAATGGGGAGAAACTGTTAAGGCCCTAGTGGTTATCGCCGAAGGTGAATCTGCAAGCGAACAAGAACTAATTGAATATTGTCGAGAAAAAATGGCGCATTACAAATGCCCCACGTCAATCGAAGTACGAGATGAACTTGCTCGAACGGCCACGGGAAAACTGCAAAAATTCAAGCTCAGAGCGCCTTATTGGGATGGAATGTCCAAGCAAATAAACTAAGAATTTCCTAAATTCCAAAGTTTATATAAGAAAACAAATTCTCTAAGAGCGTCAACTCTTAGAATTGACGCTCTTAGACTTAAAATGATGGCGCTAGAAGATCCTCGACAACTCCCCGAAGGCGAACTGACCGTTCGATGGAGAGTTGAAGCTCTTGCGGCAGAGGCTGAGATAAGTGTCGATACAATCCGCTACTACCAAAAAATAGGGATACTACAGCCGCCTGAGCGAGTTGGCAGGATAGCTATATACCATGATACCCACCTAGTACGGTTAGCTAAGATTCGGGAGCTTTCCAAAGCAGGATTCTCACTAAATCAGATAGAACGCCTAGTAGACACTGACAGAGATCCATTATTTGGTGCCCTGCAATCAGCAGACACAACACTTTCATTGCAACAATTAGTAGAGATTTCTGGATTTCCACAAGAAATCGTTGAGCTAGCAGTCGACGCAGGCTTAATCACCTCGTTACCAAATGACCCAACCAGATTCAATTCAGAAACACGCGACATGTTGTCTGCTGGTTCAGCACTCCTAGCAGCTGGTTTACCGCTAGAGGAGCTACTCCACTTAGCAACCCGCCACGCAGAAAATGTTGAGGAAACGGTCGATGATGCAATTCGTCTTTTTCAGAATCACCTGAAACCGACCGATCGAGACCAACGCTCCGAAATCGTTGCCAATCTTGTTCCTCTCGTTAGCGACCTTGTGGGAGGTCACTTTCGCCAGACATTAATAAACCAAGCAAGCGCCCGTCTCTTACGAGCAGATCCTGTTTTTGAACGTGGTAAGGAATCGCAGATAGATAGCTCGGGAACTCCAGAACGTATTCACACGAGCTACAAATTTATACGAGAGCATGTCCCAGGGTGTAACGCATTAGCAGTTTTCAATGCGGCAAAAGGCTTACCGCGCGCGTTTTGGTCGATTCCTGAATCAGGAATCACTATGACCGCTATTGGCGAAGTCTTCGCAGCTTCATCCAGAAGTCACCAGGAACGATTCTCAGATATCTCTGCAGATATCGGCAAACTTGATTTGGAGGTCACTGGTGTAGATGGGCCACCGGAAAGCGGGCCACTGCTGATCGGTGGCATTGCTTTTTCCGATCAGCAAACTGGCCGTCCTCCCGATTGGGACTCATTCGGAGCAGGACGTTTAATACTTCCAGCATTGCTTATCGCTGAAACTCCTGATGGTACGTTTGCCACTCAATGCACGGAACGTGAATACGAGTATTTACTTCATTCTACTTATATACCTTCAGCCCTCGGAGAAGTCACAGAGGTAAACCATCGAGAGGATCCCAACTATGAAGCGTTAGTTGCTAGCGCCTTAGAAACAATCGCTTCAGGTGAGCTGGACAAGGTTGTCGTAGCGAGGTCACTTAACATTTCAGGCACTCTAGATGAAACTGTTATTCTTGAACGTCTGTGTAAAAGATTCCCTAGTTGCGCCACCTTCGCTTTCGACTATGGTGGCCCTATTTTTTTGGGCGCCAGCCCTGAACTCCTCATATCTCGAAATGGATTAAGAGTAGATACCATGGCCTTAGCAGGCAGCCGGCCACGCGACGAAGACTCAAATATTGATGCTCAGCTTCGTGAAGAACTTATTGCTAGTTCAAAAGAACGTCGCGAACATCAGATAGTGGTTGATGATATCCGTGCAACTCTGCGTAACGCAGGAGTTCTACTTGATGGCCACAGCAGCACCGGGGTTCTTCAACTCAAAAGGAATCAACATCTGTCCACACCAATAGGCGGTGAGCTAACCGCTTTTACTAGCACACTCGACTTAGTTTCAGACCTGCACCCAACTCCAGCGGTCGCCGGCTTGCCAAGACGTTCTTCGCAAGACTGGATTAACCATCACGAGAATTTTGATCGGGGTTGGTACGCAGGCCCAGTTGGGTGGCTAACTGTTAATGGTGCTTGTGAATTTCGAGTTGCATTGAGATCAGGGCTAATGCACAAAGACAAAATTATATTGTTCGCTGGTGGTGGGATAATTGAAGGATCAGTTCCTTCTAATGAGTTAGCCGAAACAAGCATAAAATTTGAAGCCCTGCTCGGGGTACTAGGACTTTCCGAATGACACGCGACCCATATCTGGCGACTACAGCTTTCTTTACAGAGCTCCTTAACCAAGGATTAACTGACATATTGGTATCTCCCGGTTCTCGATCTACTGCACTAGCGATAAGTGCCCAAAAAACTATTGGCCTTGAGGTAATGGTTCACTTAGATGAACGATCTGCCGGGTTTTGGGCCCTCGGCATTGCTAAGGCTTCAAACCGACCCGTAGTTTTAATTTGTACTTCAGGAACAGCAGCCGCAAATTATTTACCGGCTGTGGCCGAAGCTCACTTCAGTGAGATCCCCTTAATTGTCATAACTGCCGACCGTCCTCCAGAACTTCAGAATCGAGGAGCTGGACAAACAATCAATCAATCGGGGATTTACGGTGCGCATGTTCGTTGGTCCTGTGAACTTCCCATCGCCAATGAAGTATCTCCTGAATGGTTTCAATCGACCGCCGCCCGATCAGTTCAGATCGCGACAGGATCTCGTCCTGGCCCAGTTCACTTAAATTGGCCATTACGAGAGCCACTCGAACCAATTAATCATGTTTCACCCAAAGTTTCGAGTAAGCCAATTATGTTAACTCGACATGCAGGTGTGGTTAACCCGCAGGCTTTAGAGGTTCTTCAAACCGTTGCGAATCATGAAGATGGCTTACTGTTAGCAGGTCCGATGTCTAAGGACCTGTCGGAAGCTGTCACCAGTTTTTGTATCAAAACCGGATGGCCTCTTTTAGCAGAACCACTCTCACAGTTACGTCGTCAGCTTCCAGGAGTCAACGTTATTTCAAATTATGATCAGTTGCTACGAACGCCCTGGGCAGAACATCACGTCCCAACGGCCGTAGTACGAATAGGCCAGCCGATGACTTCCAAACCACTGAGACTTTGGCTAGAGCGGCACCGTCCTGAACATTTACTAATTGGTGACGGACTCGCTTGGACTGACGCGAGTACAACTGCAACGGCGTTATTAGACACAAGCACAGACATTTTAGGACAAGTGTCTGAGACCAGACGCTCGGCAGATTGGTCCAAAAAATGGGTTGCAGCTGATAACGCCGCAAGGGTCGCAATTAATGAAGTTTTAGATGCTGGACCCTTACTTGAAGCCTCAATAGCTCGAGAATTCGGGCGGAGTCTTCCTGACATGACAGTTCTATACGTGTCTAACTCGATGCCAGTTCGAGATATCGATTCTTTTTTCGAAGCCAACTCATCTAACTTGACATGTTTTGGTAATCGAGGGGCAAGCGGAATTGACGGACTTATTTCTTCGGCTGCTGGAGTAGCTTCAACCGGAAGGACCACCACTCTTTTTATAGGCGACCTCGCATTTATTCATGACATCAGCGGGCTATTAGCTGCTTCACAGCACAATATCGACCTCACAATCGTAGTGTCTAACAACAACGGCGGAGGTATTTTCTCTTTCCTACCGATAGCACAGAACCTTGACGCCCAGAACTTTGAAAAATTATTTACAACACCACAAAAGCATTCAGTCGGGGACTTGTCGAAAGCCGTTCGAGCCGACTACACCGCGGTCTCTTCATTATCCGAACTAAGGACTGCCTTAAGGCGCTCTACCAAGGGCTTGCGAATTATTGAAATTATGGTAGATCGATATGCAAACCTCGAACAACACCATCAGATTACATCTTCGGTAATCGCGGCAACCGATTATTTATGAAACACAAAATAAGCATCGGCGATACTTCATTGGCCTATGAATCAAATGGGAAAGGCCCGTTTCTTATGTTGGTCCACGGCTTCACTGGGAGCTCATCTACCATGAGCTATTTAGCTGAAGCGCTTGCCCCCTACAGAACAGTTTTAAGTATTGATTTGATTGGGCACGGGAAATCTGATTCTCCTGAACAGGTAGACCGCTACACGATAGAAAGCAACATTGGTCACCTCCGAGGCATCTTGAGTCATGCAGGTGCTAAAAAAGCTGATCTCATTGGCTATTCGCTCGGCGGCAGAATAGCCCTCTCCTTCGCTCATGCGTTTTCAGATAAGGTTGCATCCTTATTTTTGATAGGCACTAGTCCTGGCATCAATAACGATGAGGCCATGATTCGAAAAATTTCTGATTCCAATTTAGCTTCTTTAATAGAAAGCGATGGTGTTGAAATTTTTGTAGATCAATGGATGCAGCTACCAATTTGGAAAAGCCTTCAGGAGCGAATCGGACCTGCTAGTTGGAAAGAGAGCCGAGAGCAACGGCTAGAAAATTCGTCTGTAGGTTTAGCCAATAGTCTTCGGGGAAGCGGAGTCAGCTCAATGCCACCGTTGCATAATTTCCTTCACCTAATTACTAACCCCGTGCATCTAATAGCGGGTGAAGAGGATCAGAAGTTTTCTCGCTTAGCCGAACAAATGAATCAACTTTTACCGAACGGACAAGTGCACTTAGTTCCGGATGCCGGACACGCAGCTCATCTTGAACAACCAGAATTTGTGTCTGAATTAATCATAAAGGCTCTGAAGTGAAGCTCAGTCTTACTAGTGATGAGCTTCACCTTCGAACACCAATACTTACTGCTCACGGAGAAATTAAAAAACGCGACATATTAGTTGTGACTGCAACTCAAGACAACGTTTCTGGTAGCGGAGAGATAGCCCCACTGCCGGGGTTTGGTTTAGAAAACCTAAAAGAGGCTTCTGACTCATTGCAAGCGTGGGTGAGAAATGGACCTTTCCCCTTGTTTCCTGGGGCTGCGGGAGCCGCTTCCTGCGCCATCACCCAACTAAAGGCAGCACTCGAAGGTGTGTCTCTCGATATTTTTCTCAGTTCTAGAATTCTTTCAAATAGAAATCTGTCAGTTCAATCGCTGATAGGAGCGGAAAGCATTGGCGAAGTAGAAAATATGGCGCAAATTGCTATCGCTAATGGACACAAAGCAATCAAACTAAAAGTCGGTGCACTCTCGGAAACATCAGACATAGCTCGGATAATAGCGGCCCGCAATGTTACTCCGGACCAAATTCATCTGCGTCTAGATGCCAATCAAGGCTGGAACTTTTCGAGCGCTGAGAGAGTCTTAAAGGCTGTCAGTGACCTAAATATTGATTATGTTGAAGAACCCACGACCAACTTGTCAGACTACAAACAACTCCGATCAGTATCTGGAGCTAACCTAGCCGCCGATGAACACCTATCAGAAATCAATACCGCTGTTGATGTTCTCCGGTCTGGGCTTATTCAAGTTGCCGTTATTAAACCAACAGTGTTGGGTGGCCCACAAGCCGCCTACGACCTTTCGAAAATTGCTCAAGAACATAATATTCGATGTGTTGTGTCATCTTTCATAGATGGGCCGGTCGGCCTACGAGCAGCTAGAGACCTAGCACTAGCAATAGCTCCTGCTGAAACCCACGGAGTAGGAACCGGGGATTTGTTCTCTGACTCGATGCCTTCAGATGTGCTTCCTCATCGTGGCTTTCTAAGGTCTTCCAATTAAACACAGATCATTGTGAAACGCTCTACTAAATCGGGGCTCTTCCCAGACTCCTATGCCATTAATGCAGCTTGAGTAAATAAGAAGCACCACCTCAGAGCAAAGATTTTTTCACTTTGCCGAGAGCTGTTTTGGGTAAACTCTTCCTTATCTCTATCTGTCTGGGAGCACAAAAAGCTGGCAGGGTAACTTTTACGTGCTCTCGGACTTCATCGAGCGATGGAATCGTTACGCCCTTAGCAAGAACTGCTACGACTGAAACTTGCTGACCCCATTCTGAGTCAGTCCGTCCTACCACCACACATTCTTCAAAAGCATGAAAATTAGCCAGAGCTTTTTCTACAGTTAACGGCCACACGTTTTCCCCGCCAGTAATAATCATTTCACTATTACGACCAAAGATTTCCAAAATTCCATCAGGGCCGATCGCCCCGCCATCTCCAGTTTTATACCAGCCCTCAGGAGTAATCGGCATCGAGCCATCTCGATAACAGCGCATAAGCATTGGACACCGAAGCTGAACCTCATTGTCAATTATCCGAAGCTCTACTTGATTTAAAGGCCACCCGTCGTACACAACTCCGCTACCTGTTTCAGTCATTCCATAAGTAGTCACAACGTTTGTTGGCCGGTCCGCTGGTATTGCTGAACCACCGACTAGAACTCGTCGGAAAAGGTTACTATCGATACGCGCCATCGCAGTTGGAACAAGTGACGTTAACGTAGCGCCGCGTTCAGCAGCAGCAACCACGCGATCCTTGTCGAAAGCTCCATGAGCTTCAACAGGAGTGCCCGTGTGTAGGGCTCGGCAAATGACTGACAAACCACCGACATGAGAAACCGGAAGGCATGAAAGCCACTTGTCTCGACTTGGATCAACTTTTAGAAAAGCGCTCGTCGCCTCCGCGCTTGCCACAACAGCTTCATGCGTTAAGACAGCACCCTTTGGATTACCTGTGCTGCCACTAGTAGCTACGACAAGGGCATCTCCCAGTTCGACTGGATACCCTTCACTCCTAGTTTCCCCCGAAACATCAATAATTTTTGACGCACCCATTTGCGAAATTAAGTGCCTTTGCATCTTCACTGGAAGTCGCAAATCTACCGGGAATACCGCATCGCCATCATCCCACGCTCGACTTAACTCTTTCACGAACTCTGGCCCACCGGGAAGAGCTATAGCGATAAGACGATTCATGCTTTCGAAGCTATCTGGTTATCAGAAAGCGCGTGCAATCAGAATTACCGTTGAAACTGCTATCAGCACCGTTATCAAATAATCGAACCCAGTAGGTTTTATTCGGCGGCCGACGTAAGCACCGATAGGAAGAGCTACACCAACAATAGTTGAAGCGAGCGCACCTCCAATTAATCGACTTACTGTCCAATTGCCTGTCAGTGTAATAGTTACTATCTGTGTCACGGCCGCAGGTAAAAAAACTGAAGATGTTGAAAAAATAAAGCCTTGTCTATCAAGGCCATATCCTTGGAACCAAGCCGCTACAACTGGTCCTGAGATTCCTATAGCTCCTTGGCTGAAACCACACATGGCTGCGACTAACACAAACAATCGCTTTCTGGTCTCTCGCTCCCAAATTATTGCTTCCTTACCGCTAAACCGGCGACTAAGGAAACACAACAAGAGAACAGCCAAAATTAGGAGTAACCATCTCTCATCGATTTTCGACAAAGCCCAAGCCCCAGCAGCAGCACCTCCGCAGCCGACTATTATGAACGATAATAAATTTTCAGGTTTTTTAGCTGACCGATGCTCATATACGAGCGCCGCATTGCTTAGAACTGTCGGAAACGCCATCACTAGCACCGCTTCTTCAATCCCCACAAAAATAGTGATTACGGGAACAGCTATCAATGGCAGCCCTAGTCCAGTTATTCCTTTTATTGCTGCGCCAACAGCTACAGCAACCGCAACAATCAAATATTCGCTACCGTTCATACAGATAGCAACGCGACAGCAACTTGTGCAGCTATCGTCGCGTTATTTTCTGCTAGAGCTAGGTTCGCAGGAATACTTTGGCCACCGGTCGCTTTAGCAATCGAACTAAGAACTACTGGGGTAATCTCAGGACCTTTTAAACTAAGCCTTTCAACGTCGTCTAACGCAGCTTCTAATGCTTCAACAACCATACTTGGATCTATTTCTGCATCAGTTGGGATAGGTACTCCCAATAACGTTCCGCCTTGCCCTAAATTTGTTCTGGTTCGATGAACTACAGCTACTTCAGTTACATCATCTAGCCGGGCAGAAATACTTAAACCGGAACTTCGTAGATAAAAAGCAGGGAAAAAATTAGTCTTCCATCCTAGGACTGGCACCGATAATGTCTCTAAATATTCAAGTGTTTTAGGAAGATCGAGAAATGATTTAGCTCCGGCGCTGACAACTAGAACTGGATAGTTAGAGATAGCCAGAAGATCTGCCGAAATATCTCCGGTAACGTCCGCTCCCCTATGCACACCACCAATTCCTCCAGTCGCAAAAACTTCAATTCCGACGGCACTTGCTATAGCCAGACTCGCCGAAACAGTCGTAGCTCCAACGCTCAATTTTTTAGCTACTGAAGTTGAGAGGTCCCTCGCTGCTACTTTTGTTGTCGCTTCTAAAATTCTTTCATGAGTATCAGGATTTACGCCAGCATGTAAATCACCATCTAGAACAGCAGTCAATGCCGGGACTGCACCCTCTTTACGCACCGCCCTAATACAACGATTCAAAGCTTCTTCATTTGCCGGAGATGGGAGTCCGAGATTGCTGAATATTGTCGATTCGAGTGCGACAACAGCCGTTCCTGTGTCTAAAGCCTCTTGCACTTCTTCGCTAGTCTCTACTTGGAACTTCAAACTAATCCTTTTAATTTAACTAATAGCTCTAAGTCTTCCAGGTCGGACACTAAAAGAACAAAGACCTTCTACTCTGTAGAAATGCTAATTGAAGTGAACCATCCGCTTATCCTGGAAAAAATCACTCGGCTTCGCGATATTAATACTCCCTCTCCAGAGTTTCGTACACTAGTTACGGAACTCGGTATGTTGCTAACGTTATACGCGACAGACCATTTACCGCTCACCCCAGTTGAAGTGGAAACACCGTTAATGACAACTACTGGGGTATCGCTGGAGGGCGGAAACCCCGTAGTCGTATCGATTATGAGAGCCGGTAACGCTCTCCTCGACGGTGTTTTAAAGAGTATCCCCGCAGCTGATGTGGGTCACATAGGACTAGTAAGAGATGAAGAGACCCTTCAGCCCTTGGAATATTTGGTTAAATTACCGGTTTTGTCAAACCGTCATGTAGTTGTTGTGGACCCCATGCTTGCAACCGGCAACAGCGCCAATGCAGCGTTAAACAGCGTCAGTTCATTAGACCCAGCGTCAACTACTCTTATGTGCCTCGTTGCTGCACCAGAAGGGCTAGCAAAAATTCAACACCACCATCCAGATATTCGTATTGTCACCGCCGCAATTGATAATAAACTGAATGAAAAAGGCTACATTTTACCAGGTTTAGGAGATGCAGGTGACCGCATATATGGAACCGAATAGCTCCATGATGAAACTCACTCCACCTTTCGAGTGGCTGCATGACCACATTCAGATAATCGACCAAACCTGTCTACC
>Ga0209035_10000112_pt1 | contig 30872 bp, 28 predicted proteins | sample MarorgKNORR_S2LV_6_FD_188220 | JGI IMG/M metagenome (GOLD analysis project Ga0209035, IMG submission 188220) | Marine microbial communities from the Southern Atlantic Ocean, analyzing organic carbon cycling - AAIW_A/KNORR_S2/LV (SPAdes) (version 2) | ecosystem: Environmental > Aquatic > Marine... | reverse complement strand
TCTCAGGAGGTGATCTTATTAGTATTTATAAAACATTAGAAAGCAGAGGGCTTGCCTTTTGACAAGAGGTAACACTCTGAATTCGCCTGTCAGACTTATTTAACTTTGACAGTTAGAAGCCTCCTTCGGGAGGCTTCTTTTTTTGACCTAAATCTTAATTTCTTTGCTCAGAAATTAATCTCCTCAAAACCTTCAATACACACTATAATTTTGCTTTTTTATACCCAATAAATTAGATACCTATAGAAATGGAACTAAAAAACTGGATTCTTCTTTTCGCCCTTGGATCGGTCTGGGGAAGCGCATTTATGTTTATCAAAATATCTACAGTAGATTTTGGTCCAATTCTACTGGTAACTCTCAGACTGCTATTGGCAGGTATGCTATTTCTTCCATTCTTAATTCAAAAAAAATACATATCTCACTTTCGATCTCTTTTTCCTGGAATAATAATTCTAGCAATTATTAATAACGCATTGCCATTTACAATGTTTTCATATGCCTCGCTTGGGGCTACATCTAATATGCTCGCAATTTTAAACGGATCCACCGCATTTATTACAATGCTAGTCGCATACTTTTGGTTAAATGAATCCATCTCATTGAAGCAAGTTTTAGGTTTGATCATTGGATTTACAGGCATTCTAATACTTGTTAACCCTTTTAATGCATCTGCAACATTGATATCTAGTATGTGCGCCTTGATTGGCGCCTCATGCTATTCCATAAGTGGTAATTACATACAAAAATATCATTTGAATTCTAATAAGTTTGTTTTGATTGGCTGGTCTATGCTTTTTGGTGGCCTGTTAATGACCCCATTGGCAATTTTTAACCTACCAGATCACCTTCCTAGCACCAATGCTATCCTTGCACTTTTGTGGCTAGGTATTGTATCTACTGGTCTTGCCTATCTGGGTTTTGTAAGGCTGATTGAGCGAATTGGTGCGGTGCGAACCTCTACAGTTACATATTTACTCCCTGTGTTTGGCATCTTATGGGGTTACATATTTTTAAATGAAGAAATCACATGGATTATTTTTGGAGGATTTATTTTTGTTATGATTGGTATGTACTTTGCCAATTCAAATGCACAGACTACATTAGAGAAATAATATGAATTACACAGAGCATGAATTATCCAAAGCAGATGAGGTAATTCCGAGAGTAACTTTAGCGACATTCAACAATGATCAGAATCATAAGGTTATGGTAGATGTTAGGCAATTAGAGGAGTTAGAGGCTTTAGGAACAATCAAGACTTCATTGCATATCCCGAAAGGAGTCATAGAGTTTAGATTAAATAGCAATGAGGATATTAATTTTGATACGTCCATATATGTTTTTTGTGCCATAGGCGTAAGATCAGCTTTGGCTGGACATAATCTAAAAAAAATCGGCTATAAAAATGTATTCAATTTAGTTGGTTTTCAAGATATCCTAGATCAAGGCGCTGAGATTCAGCCCATTTCCTAATTACGGAGTAAAAATATTATGTTTAGTCATATTATGGTTGGAGCAAATAACATAGAAGAGTCTAAAGCTTTCTATGATGCAATCTTTGGAGTTCTTGGCTGCGAACCAGGAATTATTTCAATCAACCCGACAAATCAAACCCGATACATGTATATTCATGAGAGCAATGTCTTTCTTATCACCGAGCCAATTGATGGTCAGGCTGCCAGCCATGGTAATGGTGTCACAGTTGGCTTTAAAGTTCCTGATGAAGCGACTGGAGATAGGTGGCATGAAGCTGGTTTGAATGCTGGTGGTGTTACTTGTGAGGACCCTCCCGGAGTTAGAGAGGCCATGGGTGCAAAAATGTATTTAGCCTACCTAAAAGATCCTTCGGGCAATAAAGTTTGTGCATTAAAGAGGCTTGCTTAGTATCCAGATGCCTGTCCATCTTTGCGGCTTTCAGAAGCACCAAAGTAGACATTATCTTTAAGCATGATGGCTTGATAGCCACCAAAAATTCCTTTCTCATATTTTATTCTATGTCCTAGTCTTATTAGCTCTTGTTCAATCTTTAATCCAAAACCTTTTTCCAAGCTTAAAGATCCTCCGTCTAGCATTATTTCATCAGTAGGCTGTGACGATCCACTATGGACAATTCTTGGAGCATCTCCTGCTTCTTGAAGATTCATTCCAAAATCTACCATATTGATAATAATTTGAGCATGTGCCTGGGGTTGAGTAGCACCCCCCATTACACCAAAACTCATAAAGGGCTTACCGTCTTTCGTAATAAATGCAGGAATAATAGTGTGAAAAGGGCGCTTGCCACCAACCAAAGCATTTTTATGTGAAGCATCTAAGCTAAAAAGTTCACCTCTATCTTGAAGCATAAAACCAAGCCCTGGAGGCATCATGCCTGAGCCCATGCCGCGATAATTACTTTGAATCAATGAGATCATATTGCCGTATTGATCAGCGGCAGTTAAATAGATAGTATCTCCATTTTTTAGCACCCCAGCCTCATCAGATATAGCTGCTTTAGTAAAATTAATGTTTTTAGCTCTTGCTCTAGCATAGTCTTTGGAGATTAATTCTTGAACTGGAATTTCTGAGAACCGAGGGTCTGCATAATATTTTGCACGATCAGCAAAAGCTATCTTTTTGGCTTCAGTAAATAAGTGGATATATTCAGAGCTAAATAACCCCATTTTTGATAAATCAAACTCCTCTAATATATTAAGAATTTGCAATGCTGCTATACCTTGCCCATTAGGTGGCAATTCCCAAACATCATATCCTCTATAATTTGAAGAGACAGGTGGAGTCCACTCTGCATGAAAGGAAAAAAGATCTTCGTAGGTTAACAAACCCCCCTCAGCTTGAATAAAATTAGCCATGGTATGAGCTACCTCACCTTCGTAGAATCCAGCTCTTCCATTATCAGCTATTAATTGCAGAGTCTTGGCTAACTGAGGATTTTTAAATATCTCGCCTTTTGTAGGAGTGGAACCATTTTTTAACCAGACGTCCTTAAAGTTTGGGTAGTCTTTAAATCTATCAACTGATCTCTCTAGGTAATATGCAATAGTTTCAGTTACAGGGAATCCATTGACTGCATAATCAATTGTTGGTTTAAACAAGGATTTAAATTCTTGATTGCCAAATCTCTCGTGCAGTTGAACCCATCCATCCACTGCCCCTGGAACAGTTACTGGAAGAGGGCCATAAGATGGAATTTTATTTAAATTCTTAGATTTAAAATAATCAATAGATATATTTTTAGGAGCAGGCCCGCTGGCATTCAATCCATAGAGTTGTTTGGTTTTCGCATCCCAGACAATTGCAAATAAGTCTCCGCCTATACCATTGCCTGTAGGCTCCATTAGCCCTAGAGCAATATTGGCTGCGATAGCAGCATCAATTGCAGTCCCACCCTTTTTTAGAATATCTAAGCCTATTTGAGTGGCTAGCGGATGGCTGGTTGCAACCATGCCATTTTGCCCTATAACTTCAGACCGACTGGCAAATTTCTCTCCAGTCAATCGATCAAATCCATAACCAGAAGTACTCATAAGCAATGCCATAAAAAAGTGTAATTTTAATTTCATGGTATGAGTTTATGCTACTTTCAGAGTTGTTTCTAATCAAGATATCTTATAACTTTTCTTGAAATTCAATGGCACGCCCGGAGAGATTCGAACTCCCGACCCCTTGGTTCGAAGCCAAGTACTCTATCCAGCTGAGCTACGGGCGCATGTTTGATTGACTATTGTAAAAGCATTACAGACAGTTTTGACAAAAACCTTTTGCTTCAAGAATCTCTTCAGTAATCTTGAAACCGGCTTTTTTTGCTCTTTTTGCAATTTCTGTCGTTGCTTTATGAGAATGAAATTCTATAGCCTTTTTACACTTCAAACAAATTAAAAACTGAGCAACATGAGGTTTTTCTTGTCCATCACAAGCTATGTAAGTATTATCCGTTTCAATTCGATGTGCAAAACCATTTGAGCACAAAAAATCTAAAGCTCGATAAATCGTTGCAGGCTTAACAGAGGAATCTTTTTTATTTATACTCTCTAAAATTTCATAAGCCGTTTTTGGATTTTTTTGTCTTATCAATGCAGACATAATCTTACTTCTTGATGAAGTTAAATTTAACTTTCTTTGCCCGCACAGTTCTCTGACTTTTGTGATTGTAATTGAGCTGCTCATTTCAAATTAATAATAACCTGATGCAATAGCAACAGCTAGTTCTTAATATAAATACAGAGGGGGTTGAAGATTAATGCAATCATCAACATAATAATAAATCTATATAAATAGGAAAAATTGAATGCATAAAACTTCTTTAATCTTTTGCTTTGTATTTCTAGTTTCTAACTGTTCACAGCCTGCTGAAGAAATACCGCAAGACGGTTTCTTAAATATTGCTGGAGCTAGAATTAGCTTAGCAAATCAAACACCTGTTAATTGGGATTTTATGGCTGTTGACCCATATATGAATATTAATCCTCAAAGCAGCGCAACTCGAGTACCGCTGTTTGGTGACCTTCATGTCCACACCCGTTACTCATTTGATGCATATATTTTTGGAACCTTGGCCACGCCCGATGATGCCTATGAATTTGCCAAAGGTAAACCCATTAAACACCCAGGCGGTTTTGATGTCAGTCTTGAGAGACCTTTAGATTTTTATGGGGTTACAGATCATGGAACCTTTTTAGGTCAGGTTGCAGAAGCTGCAACACCGGGTAACCCTTATTATGATGCGCCTTCAAGTGCCGTGGTGAATGATCTGAATGCACCTGAAAACTTAAATATTTCTACCTTTAATAAGCGCCGACAAGCGTTTGGCGGATTTCTAATGAGCACCATAACAGCTATAACGAAAGGGGAGCTAGATATCAATTATGCGAATTCTATTAGCAGAAATGCCTGGCAAGATACTGTTGAAGCAGCGCAGCGTCACAATGATCCAGGTACCTTTACAACATTTATTGCTTATGAATGGACGGCCTCAACACCTGTGATGGGGAACCTTCATAGAAATGTTATTTTTCGAGGGGATGGTGAACTTATTCCATCCGTGCCATTTGGTCGAGCCAACTCCAATAATCCTGAGGGTTTATGGGATTGGATGGATCGCTTGCGTGAGGATGGAATCGAGAGCATGGCCATTCCTCATAACTCTAATGGCTCTGGTGGAAGTATGTTTGAATTGGTGGATTCCAATGATAATCCAATAACCAAAGAATACGCAGATCAACGCATGCGAAATGAACCCATTGTAGAAATCACTCAAGTTAAAGGGACGTCTGACACTCACCCTGCCTTATCAACCAATGATGAATGGGCTGATTTTGAAATCATGCCTTACAAAGTTGCCACTATGGAAATCTCCGAGCCTAAAGGCAGTTATGTGAGAGATGCATTGTTGGAAGGTATCGCCATGGAGCAAAGAGAGGGCTTCAACCCCTATAAATTTGGTTTAATCGGATCAAGTGACACCCATACAGCTGCATCATCTCAACAAGAGGATAACTTTTTTGCGAAAATAGGTCTGCTAGATGCTACGGCAGCCTTAAGAGGCTCTATACCTATGACTGATCCTGCTTTTTTATTGGACGAGGCTGGAATTGAAGAGGTAGCAGGCAAGAAGTACATGAACTCATCTGCGATCACCTGGGGAGCCTCAGGTCTTGCCGGTGTCTGGGCGGAGGAGAACACTCGATCAAGCATTTACAATGCTTTCAGGCGCAAAGAATCTTTCGCAACGTCTGGCCCGCGAATGACCATTCGTTTTTTTGCAGGTTTTGGCATAGATGAATCAAAGATTGATGATGCTGATTTAGTTGAGTATTTATACGCCAACGGCAAGTCCATGGGCTCAGATTTAGATGCCATAGCTCAGCAATCACCTAATTTCTTTGTGTGGGCTGTTCAAGATTCTATGACCGCTCCCTTGCAACGAGTTCAAATTATTAAAGGTTATATTGATATTAATGGAAAACCCCAAGAGGAAGTCTTTGATGTCGCTTGCTCCGATGATGGTACCGTTGACCCTATAACCAATAGATGCCCTGATAACAATGCCAAAGTTGATATATCTAATTGTGCCTTTTCTCAAAATGTTGGTGATGCAGAGATGAAAACTTTCTGGAGTGACCCAACCTTTGATGTAGATCAAAGAGCTTTTTATTATGTCAGAGCTTTAGAGAATCCAACTTGTAGGTGGAGCACTTGGGATGCTATTAGGAATAACGTAGAGCCTAGAGCTGATATGCCAAAAACCATTCAAGAGCGCGTTTGGTCTTCACCCATTCATTACATTCCTTAAACAGCTAACTCAAGATGAAAAACCTTTCGGCATGGATGGCTTTGTTTTTAATTAGTGTTTCTAATCCTTTAGGTGCAGAAACTTTTAGCAACACAAACGACGATCAAAATGGGAAGTCTTTTGGGCAACTGTTGAGTTGGGTTTTTGATGGAGAGAAGAGCCCGAAAAAAATAGAAATAGAAACTTCTGATCAATGGCAAGCTCTAACAGGTGAGGATGAATCCTACGCAGTCTGGATTGGTCATGCAACATACCTTATTAATAATGGGGATATTAATATTCTGACCGATCCTATATTTTCTAAACGAGCATCCCCCATTGGATTTTCTGGGCCAAAAAGAATGATTCCTCCAGTTATGTCTTTGAATGATCTACCAAAGATTGATGTTGTTGTGGTGAGTCACAATCATTATGATCATTTTGATATGTATTCTTTAAAAAGACTCCATAAAATCAATCCTGAGACTATTTTTTTGGTACCTATAGGCGATAAAAAAAGATTAATTAATGCAGGCCTAACTCACGTGCATGAGCTGAGGTGGTGGGAAAGCATGGAAGTAGGACAGTCGACCATTCATTTCACGCCAGTGCAACATTGGTCTAAAAGAGGCCTATTTGATCGCAATAAAAGTTTATGGGGCGGCTGGTTTATTGAATCGACTAATCTCAAGGTATATCACGCAGGAGACACTGGTTATTCCAATGATTTTAAAAATACATATCAGAGGCTTGGAGCTCCAGATTACTCTTTTATTCCGATAGGAGCATACGATCCTAGATGGTTCATGAAAGACTCTCATGTTAATCCTGAAGAGGCTGTTCAGGTAGCTTTAGACCTTCAAACACCCCATTCATTTAGCATGCATTGGGGAACTTTTACTCTGACAGATGAGCCGGTAGCAGAACCCCCGCAAAGACTTGCAGCAGAGTTAAAAGCAAAAGGCTTAAGCTCAGATTTTTTTCGCTCACCCAAGCCTGGTGAAGTCCTCTCTTTATCAAAATAAATCGTATAATTATTAGATGGATCAATTAAATGTATTTGGCGAGGTAATGACTATTTGCTGCGAGAGCCCTATGACAGGTTTTACGCGAAATGGCCATTGCGAAACCATGGAGTCAGATCATGGAATTCACACTGTTTGTGCTCACATGACCGATGAGTTCTTGGCTTTCTCTAAGGCTCAAGGCAATGATCTATCAACTCCCATGCCTGAATACGGTTTCCCAGGACTTAAAGATGGCGATGACTGGTGCTTGTGCGCTCCAAGGTGGGTTGAGGCCTATGAGGCAAATTGCGCCCCAAAGATCTACCTAACTAAAACTCACGAGAAAACCTTAGAGCTCGTCCCGTTAAAAATTCTCAGAGAATACGCTCTAGACATCAACTAGCTAGTAAGATTTATGAAAGCATTACTTAAATGGGCTGGCGGCAAAGAGAGAGAACTTAAGTCTATCCTGCCAAAGTCCCCAAAGCATATTAACAATTACTATGAACCATTTTTTGGCGGTGGAGCGGTGTATTTTAGTATTGGAAAAATTGATGGTAGAAATTTTGTAAACGACGCATCCAATGAATTGATTGATTTTTATCAGTCAATCAAAAGTTCTGATAAGATTTTTTTTCAAACTCTTGAACAAATAAACCAACAATGGATTGAAATTACTAAATTTTTTTCTAGCATCTCAGAAGAAACCTTGGCAGCCTATAAAAGTTATAAAATGGATGAGATAACTGATAAAGAAGTTGCAGAATTAACATTGTCTTATGCAAGAAAGTTTTCAATAGTTTTTGGAATAGAAATAACAAGAAGGCAAACTCTTGAAAAAGAAATAGATAAATCCTTTAAAAATAAGCTAAAGCGAACCAAGAAACTTGAAATAGAAAAGGGCGCTCTACCAGAAGAAGATCTTCAGAAAATATTTCTGAGTGCATTCAAGAGCGGGTATTACACCTTTGTACGAGCTTTGTATAACAACCCAGAAAAATATGAATTAAATAGCTCAGAATATAATGCTATCTTTCTATTCATTAGAATGTTTTGCTATTCGGGTATGTTTAGGTACAACTCCAGCGGAGATTTTAATGTGCCTTATGGCGGCATTGGATATAACAACAACAACCTATCAAAGAAAATTGCTTATTATCATTCGGAGGCTCTTCATCAAAAATTTTCTGAGACTGAATTTGAAAATTTAGATTTTGAGGATTTTTTAGATACAAAAGAGCTATCAGAGAATGATTTCATATTCTTAGATCCTCCATATGATACAGAGTTCAGTACTTATGCTCAAAATGAATTCAACAAGCATGATCAACAGAGACTAGCTAATTTTTTAATTAATAAAACTGCAGCAAAGTGGATGTTGGTCATAAAATCTACTGAATTTATATTAGGCTTATATAAAGATAAAGACTTAGTCATTGAAGCTGTTGATAAAAAATACAATGTAAGCTTTATGGATAGGAATAACAAAGATGTGACCCACTTGATTATAAGGAACTACGAATGATTATAAATGATGATTGTTTGAATTATTTTCCTAGCATTGAAGATAAAAGTATTGATTTGGTTTTAACAGATCCTCCTTATGAGATAAGCCAGTATTCAACAGGTGATATTCATCTGCCAAACCGCAAGAAACTGAATAATAATATCGCTAAATGGGATAGAAAGTTTGATCCAGCTTTGTACGTAGAAGATTTATTAAGAGTGCTGAAGCCAGACGGAAACATGTTTATTTTTACAAGCTATAATTTAATAGGAAAGTGGCATGAGTTGCTAGACGCTCGTTTTGATACATTCCAGTTTTTTGTTTGGCATAAAACTAATCCACCTCCTAAAATCTATAAGAATGGCTTCCTAAATAGCTGCGAATTGATAATTTGTTTATGGAATAAAAAACATAAATGGAACTTCACAAAACAGACAGAAATGCATAATTTTTTTGAAAGTCCAATATGTATGGGTAAAGAAAGATTGGCACATCCAACTCAAAAGCCTTTGAAGATACTAAAACACCTTGTAGAAATTGGTTCTAACGAAGAGGATTTAATTCTTGATCCCTTTGCTGGAGTGGGCTCAACTGAAGCAGCTTGCAAATTATTAAATAGAAACTGCATTTCAATCGAACTTGATCCAGAATATTGTCGGCTCGCAAAAGAAAGAATTGAAGGATTAGACTGAACTTATGACCTGTTTTAGCGCCTTATCAAGGTGAATGCTTGATTTAGCATATTCACTTTTAACCAACTCCCATCCATCTTCGCTATCACAGATATAATTCCAAAAGTCTTTACCAATCAACAATTCATCATTAGAGAAAAAACTTCTCACCGATCCCTGTGCCCAATCCTCTGCTCCACTATCCAGTGAGTCTTTGTTGTACACAGTGCCGAAGTATAGGTAAACAACAACCTTACCGATTGCTATCTCATCTTTATATTTACTAATCAAAATAGCGTATTGTTCCAAAATGGCATGTTTCTCTGAACGTGCTTTTTTATTATCTAAATCGCCACCAGCTTTTAGCTCCATCAAAGTAAGATGCTTTATTCCGTCTTTTTCTTTCTCAAGTAAATAGTCAGAATTATGAATTTTAGACTTTCCTTCGGTCTCTCTTGATGATTTCTGGATCAATAATAAGTCATCCAATGTTACTTTTTTTGGATTATTTTTATCTTTATAAGCATCCAGTAATGTCGATATTAAATTTATAGTTTCACGAGAAATTTTTCCACTCACTCCTTGGGAGACCTTGTACCCAGATGCTTCTGCAATTTTTAGAGCAATAGTTTCCATTCTGTTGCCTAAACTTGAGTCCAATGATCTCATTAAAGCCGAATACACAACCACTTCCTTAGTTAGACTAGAAAGGAGAAAATTATTTTTCTTTTTTGCAATGTTCTTGCTTTTACTTCCTGTGCTGGAATAGTCGTTTACTAATTGCGTTGAAAAATCTAACATCTCTTCACTTATGATCTTACATATTTTGTTATGTTTTAATATTTCCATGGTTCGTTCAGTATACAAAGAGCTAGACTAGTTCAAATTTTAATATGCTAGTAAGTTTTTTAATAGACAATGATGGTAGCATCAATACTTAGATAATGTGAATTACTAAACATGGCAAGACATAGAGGCACATATAAACCCGAGCATCCCGAACCATATGAGGTGAGTCGCTCTCAAATTCAATCTTTTCTTAAGTGCCCAGCCTGCTTTTGGATGAACAGAGTTCAAGGCATTAAGTTCCCAGGCATGCCTGGTTTCTTATTGAATACAGCTACCGATACTTTACTAAAAAAAGACTTTGATGTTTACCGAGAATTGCAACAGCCCCATCCATTCATGGACAGGCATGGTGTGGGTCATTTGGTGCCGTTTAAACACGATGATTTTGAACTCTGGACTAAATCATTGCAATTGGGCTTAAGAGTTAACTATGAACCTGCTGACTTTATTATTGGTGGAGGTCTTGACGATGTTTGGCACAACAGAGAAACAGATGAAATCCATATAGTTGATTACAAGAGTACTGCTGGCAGAAGGAATGAGGAGGGCACAGGCTTGCATCCCATCTCCTTAATTGGTGTCTACAAAGAAGCTTACAAAAATCAAATGGACATGTATCAATGGATTCTAAGGCAACAAGGCTTTAATGTTAGCAACACAGGTTATTTTGTATATGTTAATGGTGATCAGCATTTTCAAGATGGAATGCTTGAAATGGATACTGATGCAGCCAACATGAGGTTTGATGTCCAGTTAATTGAATATGAAGGTAATTCAGATTGGGTCGAACAGGCTATCCTCGATGTTAAGGCTTGTTTAGATAGTTCAGAATGCCCAAATCATGCAGATAGTGGCTTTGGACCCAAAGGAGATAAGCAGTGCGAGTATGCTGAGCTATTTGATAGGATGAAAGAGAGCGAGCTCATCTAAATCCAACCTTTAATCTTGAAATTTTCTAAATAAACCCAATATATTTAAGTGTATCTGAAGAAATATATTCGTATTTCCCTTCCTGCTACTCACACCAACTTACTCAATTTCGAGTACGTGTTTATGGAGAATAAATATGCAAATATACCAACAGATTTCAACCGCACCGAAAGGTGGAGAAATTGATCACTCAGTAAGCGTAAGCTTCGATGATGATGGAAACTTGAACTTTACCGAGCATGATATGGGTGAGGGCGTTAAGGAGTTTTGGGGTAGAGATGAGTATGAATACTTCTTTTCGGTTCCACAAAAAGAGGTGGCTAAATTTATTATTGGTAGTTTTTTGACGAGCTTTAACTTGGTTACAAAGCTAACGGTAGGAGATTTAAAAACTATGTGCGATGAAATGAAAATACAATATCAAACAAATTATTGGTTCTAGCGATTATGGATTCATTGACCAGGCAGAATAATTGCATCCATGCATCCTTTGTTTACTCCCCCAAAAACAAAATTGTATGTGCTGGGTGTGGAGATCTAGTCACAATGGTTTTGATGATGAAGAAGAGTATCCAACTTACTTTAAATTTTTACACAAAGAGGAGGATGGGTCTTTCACAGCTTTTCACCGAGAATTCCACGAGCAAATGGATTTATGTCTAGCGTGTGATGATCTTCATTAGAGAGCTAATATAGTTTTTATTTAAACATATAGTGTTAGTATTCTTTATTTAACTTTAGGAGAAATAGATGAAGAATTTATCAATGCTATTGAGTTTACTTGTTATTTTTGCAGTCCAAGTTGAAGCTGCACCTTCAAAAGCTGAAGCAGAAGTTGCAGATGCTTTTGGCGAATACTTTCAAGCTCGAAAAGCTCAAGATTATAAAACTGTGGTCGCTCTAGAAAGTAAGTCTGGTACTTTGAATACTAACTCAGACGGTAGCTTTCATAAACCAATCAACAAGCAATCAGAAGCAAGCTGGCAAGCATCTGGACTGGGTGGAAATCTATCGGCTTACCATCCTGATTTTACAGAACTATCAGATGATGTTGTTCACGTAAGATTTTATTACGAAGGTGTTCTTCAAGTTGCTGAAATCTCAAGAGATTACAGAACTAGAGCCACCATGAACTGGGTTAAAGAGAGTGGAAAATGGGTCGCTAAAACAATGCATTTTTCAGCAGCTAGTTTTGGTGATGTTACAGTCACCCAGGCAAGCGACTTTGAGGACTAGTTAGTTTTTATGGCCTCAGGGATAACCTGAGGCCTATTTATCCAAGGTAAAAATAATATACTGAGGATTGAGTAAATTATTAAGCTAATAGAAATTAGATCAATGCTCACATTTGTATAGGTGTTAATACCTATTATCAAGCACAGCGCAAGACGCGTTATTTCCATTCCAAAACCTTCTTTGCCGTCCAGCCACAGTGAAGTGCAATACATGGTAAAGGCCATCATGCTGATAGTGACCCATAGTTGTTGGTAGTTCAGATTCCCATTTTCCAGTAAGACCAATCCGACATAACTGAGTGCAAAAAACTGAAAGAAGCTATAGGCCTTAATTTTAGTTGGTACATGAGGATTATATTTTTTGAATGTCATTGGATTGAAATCATCTTTTGTTACTGGACCAGGAAGACTTGAAGGTCTCCATCCAGTTCTGGCAAAAGGGACAAAAATTTTTTCTTTCCAGCTTTTTGCATTCAAGATATCTTTAAACATATCTATATAGATATGAAGGTTGGCCCATATTGGATTAAAGGTATTAATTTTTTTTCTAATTCCATAAATGGGTGCTTCTGCATCATCCTCTTCTTTATAGGTACCAAACATCCGATCCCAGATAATAAATACACCGCCATAATTCTTGTCTATATAGCTTTCATTTTGTGCATGATGCACTCTGTGATTAGATGCTGTAACAAAGAATTTCTCATACCAACCAAGTTTGGGAATATGCTCACTGTGGACCCAGAATTGGTAGATGAGATTGATTGAAGCAACACTTACAAAGACATAAGAGGGTACGCCAATCAAAAAAACAGGAATAAAAAACATCCAGGTAACAAATGCTCCCGTTCCGGTTTGCCTTAAGGCAGTGCTCAGGTTGTAATCTTCACTTTGGTGATGAGCAACATGGGATGCCCAAAAAATTTGCCTCTCATGGCTTATGCGATGAAACCAATAATAAAAAAAGTCATAAATCACGAATGCAAACACCCAAACCCAGGGTGAGGTAGCATCCATTCTCCATAGACTGTTATGTGTCTCAATAAGGTAAAAGATATACCCGCCTAGGCCAATAATGATTAGCTTATTTGCAGACCTTAATGAGCCCATAAACAGACTGCTAATTGCATCATTGAGCCGATAAGTATTATTTTTTTTGACAATACCGTAGGCAAGCTCAATTAAAATGGCGAGCAAAAAGAAAGGTACTGCATAAGGGACATAATCCATGCTTTGATTATAGAGCTAGATGAATTAAATTTGTAACTTCTTAAGATTGAGGATGGTTCTTGTGCAAGGCTGTAAATCTTGAAAACGCAACACGCTTTCCATCATCGTCAGTAATATCAATGTTCCAAACAGAAGTTGAGCCACCTATATGCACAGGAACTGCCTTAGCATATACATACCCGTCTGTAGGTGATGAAAGATGGTTGGCATTTATCTCTATGCCTACAGGATATTTTTTTGTACCATCCATGGTTAAGCCAGCTGCAATACTACCAATGCTTTCTGCAAGAACGCATGAGGCACCTCCATGAAGAATTCCATAGGGCTGCTTAGTTTTTTCTGTAACTGGCATTTTTCCAATAATGTAATCATTGCCTATTTCTGTAACTTGAATGCCAAGTACTTTGTCCATGTGCAGAGAAGAATCTTTTAATGGGTTTTCACCATCTTTGAAATCTTCGAGAGATGACGGTTGAAACCATATAGTATTTTTCATGTCGTTATTTTATACGAATGACAGAACAAGGAAAGCCTGATTATTTTTGCTACACTAGCATTTTTTACAGACACCAATAATGCTTTCATTTACTAATTTAGCTTTACGCAGAGGACCCAATCTTTTATTTGAAGAGGTATCTTTTGTAATTCACAGAGATAAAAAGGTTGGACTCATTGGCGCCAATGGAGCAGGCAAGACAAGTCTTTTTAAAATGATTACAGGTGAATTGGACGTTGAGGAAGGTTACTTAGATTACCCTCAAGATTTAAGAATCTCATATTTAGCTCAGGAAGTTGTTGGCACCGATCAAATGGCTGTTGAATATGTCCTTGAAGGAGACAAGCAACTCATTAGAATTCAAGAGCAAATTAAGCAAGCTGAGCACAAAGAACAATTTGATAAATTGGGAGAATTGCATGAGATATTTAATTCTCTTGATGGTCATTCAGCTCTTTCAAAGGCTGAGCAGTTAATGGTTGGTTTGGGCTTTACTCAAGAGGACCTGCATAAAACTGTTCAAGATTTTTCAGGTGGCTGGAGGGTTAGATTGAATTTAGCTAGGACGTTGATGCAGCCATCAGATTTATTGTTGCTTGATGAACCCACTAATCATTTGGACCTTGATGCCATTGTTTGGCTATCTGATTGGATTAAATCATTTAAGGGTGCCTTATTGCTTATCTCTCATGACAGAGAGTTTTTAGATGAATGTGTCAATACCATTGCTCACATTAACCAACAGTCAATTGAACTTTATACTGGAAACTATTCACAGTTTGAAGAAGTAAAGGCTTTAAGGCTTGCAGAAGTTGCGGCTAGTTATAAAAAACAACAACGTGAAATAGAGCATATGCAAGCCTTTGTTAGACGTTTTAAGGCCAAGGCAACTAAAGCCAAGCAGGCTCAAAGCCGAGTTAAAGCTTTGGAGCGCATGGAAGTTATTGCTCCGGCTCACATCGATTCGCCATTTCACTTCAGCATTCCTCAATCTGATAAAATCTCTGACCCTCTGCTCACCCTTGATCAAGCTACCCTTGGTTACTCTAATTCAGTGTTAACCAATGTAAATCTCAGCTTACATCCAGGTGATCGCATAGGTTTGCTTGGCCCCAATGGAGCTGGTAAATCTACTTTGATCAAAAGTTTAGTTGGAGCTATCTCTCTACTAGAAGGGGATAGATTTGAAGGCACCAATTTAAAAATTGGTTATTTCTCACAACATCAAGTTGATGATTTAGATTTAAATAAAACAGCATATCAATGCATTCATCAAATAGATCCCAATAAAACTGAACAACAAGTCAGAACATATTTAGGTGGGTTTGATTTTAAAAACGATAAAGTTAAGGATGTCATTGAATTATTTTCAGGAGGGGAGAAAGCCAGACTTGCATTGGCTATGATTGCTTACCAAAAACCCAATCTCTTGCTTCTTGATGAGCCTACCAATCATCTTGATATGGAAATGAGGCAGGCGATGACTATGGCACTTCAGTCATTTGGTGGGGCTATTTTATTGATTTCTCATGATAGACATCTTCTTGCCAACAATGTTGATCAGTTTTTACTAATTGATGATGGACTTATTAGTGAATATGACGGGGATTTAAATGATTACAGTATTAGAATCCTGGCTAACTTAAACAAAGCTCAGCCTCAAAAAGAAGTAAGTAAAGTTAAGTCTAATAGCGCAGGCAATAAAAAAGCAGATCAAAAATTACATAGACAAATCAAAGCAGAGGTTATGGCAGCTGAGAAACGATTAAAACGATTGAATGAAAAAATTGGAGCAGTTGAAGGCATCCTTCAATCTCCTGAGACTTATGATGGTGATTTTCAGGATGATCTACATGATCTCATTAGAAACCAAACTGAATTAAAATCTCAAATCGAAGAAGTTGAACAAGTTTGGATTAGTCTAAATGAACAATTAGAATCAATTCAATTTAATTAGAGTTGTACAGGCATTTCTTGTATTGCATGCACAAAATTATTAGGAGCTACTTTCCAGTCACCATTCATATGAATATTTGGAAAGCGAGCAAGGATTTGAATATAGGATTCTGCTAGTTGCATCAACGCAACAGGCTTTCCAACACAGGTGTGACGGCCAATACCAAAGGCCAGATGCTGTTCTGCATTTTCTCGTTCAATATCAAAAACATCAGGATTGGTGAAGATTGATGGGTCTCGATTTGCAGCTCCATACCACATCACAATTTTCTCTCCTGCACCTATAAGTTGATCTCCAACTTGAGTTTCACAGGTTGTGGTTCTACGCATGTGCATAACAGGAGATATCATTCTTATACATTCTTGAACAAAATTAGGCATTAGATCTGGATTATCAATTAATTTTTGACGTTGCTCTGGATTTTCAGTTAAAAGCTTAATGGCGCCACTTAAGGTATTCCTGGTTGTGTCATTACCAGCAAAGATTATTAGCAGCCACGAGCCATCCAAAAATTCTTGGCTCAGCTGTTGCCCCTCAACTTCAGCGTTAGCAATGGCTGATAGCAAATCATCCTGCGGATTTTTACGCTTGCTGTTTAGAATATCTCTGCCGTACTCGAACATTTCATCGATCATACTGTTGAACATATCAATCATCTCTGTATTTACTGGTTCTTGCGAGTGCTCAGCATCTAATTCCTTTTTCATTTGATCTACTTGAATGTATTGCGCAAGCTCCAAGAATTCCATCCAAGTAACAAGTTTTTGTCTATCACATTCTGGGATTCCTAGAATTTCTGAAAGGGTGTAAATCGGAAGTTGTTGAGCAAATTCATGAACAAAATTACATTCTCCTTTAGGCTCCATAGTATCAAGGAGTGCTGCAACTTTTGCGCTCACTTTTATTCTAAGGTTAGAGACATAATCTGGTTTAAAAAAAGGCATGTGCTCACGCCGAAGGTTAATGTGCAGAGTACCATCAAGATTAAGCATGTGGTCTACTGCTGAGCGCCATAGTTTTGGATGACGCCTATCCTCTCTTCCAAGGGATATCATGGTTCCTGTCCCAATTTGTGATGAGAAGGTTTTAGGATCTGAGGATACTTTAAGAATATCCGCATGACTAGTTAGCGACCAAAATCCAGGTTCAACATCACCAACCCAAGGCGGATGCCAAAAGACTGGTGCTTGTTCTCTCATTTCCTTAAATTCTTTGATTGGTTGACCTTTTGTAAATAGATCTAGGTCGGTTAAGTTAATGCTTGTCTTAAAATCATGAGCAACAGGATGCTGTCTCTCATTAAATTTAGTGTTAGCAATTTCTTTGCTAATTGATATTGCGTTACTCATTATTTTATTATCTTAACTTCACCAAGATTTAATGCTCTGATAGGGGCTTCAATTTTTGATAAATCCCCAACAATTAACCAAGTCCATTGATCTGGCTTGATGTATGTTTGAGCTTTCTCTTGAACTTGCGACAGGGAAGGTCTATCAAGTAATTCAGGTAATTCATTTAAATAATTGAGACCTCGATTGTAGGTTACAATTCCAGTGACTCCACTTTTCAGAGCTCCTAACGTTTCAAATTGACCAGGTAGTCTTAAAGTTTTTGAAGCTTTGCCTTTGGCAAGCTCATCTTCAGTAATTGGTTTGGTTGAAAGGTAGTCTGCATACTCTTTAATAATTTCAGATATTGATTCAGATGTTTTATCAGTTTGGACGGGTGCTGTGACTAACATAGCCCTTTGGCCTTTGGCATCACCAAGTCTTGTTCTAACTCCATAAGACCAACTTTTATCTTCTCTTAGATTCATGTTGAGCCTAGCAGTAAAACTTCCACCAATAGCATAGTTCATGTAATCAAGCTCAATTTCCTCATCAGTTGCTGTTGGAGGCAATAATTGCCCAGCTACAATATAGGACTGTTGAGCATTTGGTTTATCGATTAAATAAATAGTTCGACTTTCTGGTAATTCAACTTTTGTTAATTCTTTGAGACTCGAATCTGAACTAGCAGACCAATCTCCAAATTTACTTTCAAGCAGACCAACAAGCTCACTCATTTCAATATCTCCAGCAACAGCAATAGTAAGGTGAGCAGAATTAATAGCTCTGCTATGTACGTCTAAAATATTTTCTCTAGTTATAGATGAAATAGTCTCGGATATTCCGCTGCCAGTCAAAGGCTTGCCATAAGGATGGTCTTCTCCGTAAAGCAATTTACCTATGTTTCTATATGCAATGGATGCTGGCCTATTTTCTTCTTGAATAATTCCTGCAAGAGTTTGTTTTTTAATGCGCTCTATCTCTTCTTCTGGGAATATAGGGTAAATCAATGCTTCTTTAGTTAAATCTAGTGTTTTTGATAAATTGGCCTTTAATGCAGACAATGATGCCACTGAGCTATCTAAACCTGAGCCAAAACTTAGTCTAGAGCCAAGTGAATCAAGGACTTCATCAAATTTCAGCGAAGAGTATTTTTTAGTTCCTTCATTCAGCATGCTCATCATGAAATTTGTATAACCCAGCTCATCGTTGTCTTCTTGAGCATATCCAAAATTAAATTGGAAATTCATCTCGACCAATGGAACGTCTGTGCGTTGAGCTAAAACAACTTTAGCTCCATTAGACAATGTTGCCGTCAGTAACTTAGGAAATTGAAATTCTACTTTGTCAGTGGGAAAGGGTATGCCAGCAGACCTATCAAGATCTGTTTCGTTAACCACAAATTTATCCGTTGGCAAGATCGTTAGAACATAAGGGGTATCATCAATCCACTTGGCAAAAGTGGCCTTCATCTTAGATGGAGTCACCGCATTAAGATAGGAAGCATTTTTCTGATAGCATCCTGGATCTCCAGTGAAGGTTTGGCAGGTAGCCAGCAGATCTGACTTACCACCAAAGCCACCTATTCTTTGTATACCTCTAATAAACCCAGCAAGCAGTTTAGTTTTCTCTGCATTTAGAAGTTTTAAGTTGGGGCCCCTTTTGATGAACGAAGAGATCACCTCGTCCATTGCCTTTTCTACAATTACTGGATCAACGCCAGCAACTACGTCGGCAACGATAAAAAACATGCCTGCAATTTCTCGATCGTAATAAAAGGATGAAACGCTCGTTGCAATTTGTTGTTTATAAACCAACTCTTTGTACAATGGAGAATTTTTACCGCCTACCAAGACGCTTGAAGCTAGATCAAAATGAGCTGCTGCTTCTGTATCTCTTTCTGGTACGTTCCATATCTTATAAATTCTAGCTTGGGGGACGTCATCAAACATTACTTCTCTTTTTTCCTCTGAACGCTTTGCAATCCATTTTTCAGGTTTTACAAGCGGAGGTCCTGAGGGAATGTCTGCAAAATACTTAGCAACTTTTAGCTTTGCTGTTTCCAAATCAATGTCTCCAGCTAATGCAAGCACTGCATTGTTTGGGCCGTAATATGTTTTAAACCAATCCTGAACATCCTCTAAAGATGCTGCATCTAGATCATCCATTGAGCCAATTGTGGACCAAGAATACGGATGCCCTTCAGGGAAAGCAGATTCACTAATTCTTGAAAAGGCTTTGCCATATGGTTGATTTTCACTTTGACGCTTTTCATTTTGAACAACTCCTCGCTGCTCATCAAGTTTCTCTTGGTCTACGACACCAAGAAGATGGCCCATTCGATCAGATTCCATCCACAAAGCTAGATCTAATGCATTGGTAGGTACGTTCTGAAAATAGTTAGTTCTGTCGGAGTTGGTTGTTCCGTTTTGATCCGTTGAACCTATTTTTTCAAACGGTTCAAAATATTCATTATTATAGTTCTCAGTGCCATTAAACATTAAATGTTCAAATAAATGAGCAAAGCCAGTCTTGCCTAACTTTTCATTTTTAGAACCAACGTGATACCAGACATTCACAGCAACCATAGGAACTTTCTTATCCTCATGAACGATAACTGTTAAGCCATTATCTAACTTAAAAGATTCATATTTAATTTCAGGCAAATCTTCTAGTGAAGATGCTTGAATAGAGATGATAAATATTATATTAATAAAAGATGCTTGAATTAATTTATTCATGAATTAGTGCCCCAATAATTTGAAAATCTATTTTATACTTTAGTTAAAACAATATACAGATCATCATGAAAATAGATATACAAGCTTTCAAATCGATTAGACTGCATTTGGCTATTTTGTTGCTGGGATCTGCAATTCTTATTACTGGATGTTCTGAATCATTGAGCGATACAACCGATGGGCGATTAAGGTATTGGATATCTACACTAGCATCAGATGAGTTCGAGGGCAGGGCACCTGGCACTCCCGGCGGTCAATTAACTAAAAATTTTATCTCTCAAACATTCCAGGATCTTGATCTTGAGCCAATTAAAAAAAATTATTTTTTAGATGTGCCTACCACTGAAATAACTTTAAAGGACTCTTCTTACTTAACCCTTTCATTCAGAGGTAACGATCGAAAAATGAAGACAGGTGAGGAGGTGGTATTCTGGACAAAGCAAGCCAGAGACTATCGAAAGATTAGAGATAGTGAAGTTGTTTTTGTTGGTTATGGAATTGTTGCTCCTGAGTATAATTGGAACGACTATAAAGGCATTGATGTAAAAGGTAAAACAGTTGTCATATTGGTCAACGACCCGGGTTTTGCAACTGGAAAGCTTAGATTATTCAATGGTAGATCAATGACTTACTATGGAAGATGGACCTATAAATTTGAAGAGGCTGCCAGACAAGGTGCTGCTGCTGCAATCATAGTTCATGAAGAAGAACCTGCAGCCTATCCCTGGAGTGTTGTTGAAAATAGCTGGCAAGGACCACAATTAGACCTGCAGCGTGATGATCTTGGCGCAGACAGGGTTATTTTAGAAGGTTGGATAAGGCATGACGTCCTCAATGATGAGCTGAGATTTGCAGGGTTTACTTATGAGTACCTTAAAGAGATTGCTTTAGATAAAACATTCTATGCATTTCCTTTCAGCGGATTAACTATGAGCAGCGAGATATTCAATGATGTTAGGTACCTGCAGTCTCACAATATTGCTGCAATAAAGAAGGGAACTGTTAAGCCAGAAGAATATATTCTATTTATGGCTCACTGGGATCACTTAGGCATTCTTGACAATACTGAGCCTGGCGAGGATTCCATAGTGAATGGGGCAGTTGATAATGCTACAGGCGTTGCTTCAATTTTTGAATTTGCTAAAAGATATTCAGACATTGAAACAGAAAGATCTATTATTTTTCTAACTGTAACCCTTGAAGAATCAGGGCTTCTTGGTTCAGAGTATTTTGCAAAATACCCACCAATTGATCTTTCTAACGTTGTGGCAGGATTTAATTTTGATGGGATTATGCCGACCGGCCTAACCAATGATATGGTTGTTGTAGGTTATGGAGCTTCTGAGCTTGAAGATTTGCTTGAAACTGAGCTCCAGAAAAATGGCCGTTATGTTAATCCGGATCCGAATCCTGAAAAAGGTTATTTTTATCGCTCTGATCACATTAGTCTGGCCAAAAGAGGTGTGCCTATGTTGTATTCAGATGGAGGGTTTGATTTCGTGGTTGGTGGCAAAGAGGCAGGATTTGCTTTTGAAGAAAACTATCGATTGGATGCATATCATGGAGTTGCTGATGAGTATGATGAAGCATGGAATTTGGAAGGCTTAAATCAATCAATAGATGTAATTTTTAATATCAGTAATGAGTTAGCCAATAATTCACAGTGGCCTAATTGGTATGAAGGAAATGAATTTAAGTCAACTAGAGATGTTTCACGAGCTGGGAAGTAAATTATATGCATAAGGATATTATTGTTGTCGGCGCCGGAATATCTGGTATAGCGGCAGGTTATAATCTCCAGAAAAGTTGCCCCGACAAATCATTCGCAATTCTTGAAGGCAGGGAAGCGCTGGGTGGGACTTGGGACTTATTTAAATACCCAGGTGTTCGTTCAGATTCTGACATGCATACCCTTGGTTTTAGGTTTAAACCCTGGATACATAAAAAATCAATTGCTGATGGCCCATCCATACTTAAATACCTCCATGAGACAGTGGATGAATATAAACTGAGAGATAAAATTAGTTATAATCAACAAGTTATTACCTCTAACTGGTTATCGGATAAATCAACATGGGAATTAATAGTTGAAGATAAAGGTCAAGAGGTCACCATGACATGTAACTTCCTATTTTTATGTGGCGGCTATTACAGTTATGACAAACCTTACATGCCTGACTTTCCTGGTCAGGATGAATTCATTGGAAGAATTATTCACCCTCAATTTTGGGATGAATCACTAGACTATGCAGATAAAAGAGTGGTTGTGATTGGTAGCGGGGCTACTGCTGTTACTTTGGTACCAGCTATAGCTGAAACAGCAAAACAAGTAACAATGCTGCAACGCTCACCAAGCTATGTTGTGTCTGCCCCTGGAGAAGATTCTTGGAGCAAAGGGTTAAATAAAGTATTGCCTAATAAATTTACATATTTTTTGATTCGATGGAAAAATATTTTACGAACAAGCCTTGGATTTTACCTGTCTCGTAAATACCCAGAAAGAGTCAAAGAAAAGCTGATCAGTCTTGTGCGCGAAGAATTGGGAGAAGAGTTTGATGTGGAAAAACATTTCACCCCATCATATAAACCATGGGATCAGAGAATGTGCCTTGTTCCCGATAGCGATCTTTTTAGCGCAATTAAGGATAATCGAGCAAATGTTGTAACAGATACAATCAGTCGTTTTACCCCAACAGGAATCTTGCTTCAGTCTGGTGATCACGTGGAAGCAGATATTATTATTTCTGCCACAGGCATTGAACTTAATGCCTTAAATGATATTAATGTCTCTGTCGATGGCATAAAGGTAGAGGCTAATAACAAACTTTCATACAAGGGAATGATGTTAAGCGGAGTCCCTAATCTTGCTTTTTGTTTTGGTTATGTGAATGCCTCTTGGACCTTAAGAGCTGATCTAACCTGCGAGTATGTATGCAGACTTATTAATAGAATGGATAAACATGGTTTTGCTGCATGTGCTCCGCAGGAAGATCCTAATGCTTTGGTGGACGATGACTATATTGATTTTACATCAGGTTATGTCCAAAGAGCTTTGGATAGAATGCCCAAGCAGGGAAAAAAATCTCCGTGGCGCAATTATCAAAACTACCTATTAGATATCTTTTATGTAAGGCTTTTTTCTATCAAAGATTCAACTCTACGTTTTTATAATCCAAAAAACTAAATGAGAGAATATTTAATCATTAGAAAACTTAGCCTAATTATTTCCTTGTCTCACTTGAGAAGGGTGCTTGCATGATGGATAAAAACTCTTTGCCATACTTTCATAGCCTGCAGGAAATTTTGGCAAGCGTTTCGAATGCAGTTGAAGAAAATGCAGACGCAACAATGCGTCTTGATCTTGCAAAGCGGTTGCTTGATCTGATGCTTGTTCAGAAAGTATTAGCACCATCTCTGCAGAAAAAGTGCATTGCAAAGATACCTAATATATTGCCCGAAATTCAAGAGCTATTGTCAGTATCAAAAGCTAACGAAATACTCTTAGAAGAGTTACGTGTTATTTGTGAGCCTGAAGCTATGGTTAACTTTGACAGGTTTCTCGAGCTCATGACACACGTTCAGCGAGAACTTTTAACTCAGAATACAGCGCGGTCACTAGTATTATGTAAGTCACTGCTAAGCATTGAAGCAGATTACTGTCTGCAACTTTCAACAGCCATTGAAACAGAAAACAATTTTATCCCAGTTATCAGCGACACCAGCGCAGCTCGTAACGCAAGGACATTTAACATAGAAGATATGCTCGATTTCATCCATGAGAGATTCCCACAAGAAACCGATGCTGTGATTACTGACACATCATTCATTGCAGGTGGGTATTCTAAATTTACGATGGACATTACTCTTACTAACACCAAATCACTGCCTTCAAACATAATTCTACGCGGTGATGCAGATGGAGCGTTTGGCGGGATGTCCGTAGTTGATGAATACTCCTTGATTGGGAGTGTCTATGCCAGTGGCGTATGTGCACCTGAGCCACTTGCGCTCGACAGAAGCGATAAGGTATTTGGTTCTCCGTTTATCTTGATGGAAAAAATGCCCGGTGAGTGCTTGGGACATATGTACAATATTCCCGATCTACGTTCTGTTCCCTTGGTAACAGATATTGCTGTAAAGCTTGCAGCAGTGCATCATATTCCTTTAATAAAGTTGGGCGCTGAGACTAATGGAGCAAATTCCCTTTCGAGCGATATGGCATTGGAGTGGATAACGGGTTCGGAGACTGCATGGAATGAATCAAATCTTCCATCAACAGTATTTGCCACAGCGTTCGAATGGTTACGGAGTCACGTTGACTTATATGATGATTCACCGCGTGCACTTGTTCATGGGGACTATGGCCTAAACAATCTACTTATTGAGGGCGATCGCGTGACTGGCATCCTTGATTGGGAGCACGCACATATCGGTAATCCAGCCTACGACCTTGGTTATTTCCATCCAATGGCAGCTGCTTTGGCATCCTGGCCTGTATTTCTTGATGCCTATGCCAATACCGGTGTACATATGCCTGATGAGAAGCAAATTGACTACAGCATTCTCCTTGGAGCAACGCGGGTGGGTGTGATGCTTTGCCAGGTAATGAGTGCATTTATCAGCGATCAAGAAACTGGTATTGCTGCCACCACTGGGATTGCAGGTGATTATTACGACGTGGCTGTACTGCGTATTTCAAATGCACTCGAGAAGGTTCTGTAAAATGATATTTTTGATGAGTATATCTTAATGAGTAAGAAGCTTACCTCTCAGCGCACAGGCGATAGCAGTAGGTTAGGTGCCTATTTACTGCCTGGTAGGATCAAGGACCCTCGTGACGCAATAATGCAGGCAGAGGCCGGTGAACGAATTGGACTTGGGACCATGTGGTTAAGTGAACGCTGGGGAAATAAGGATATTGGTTCGATATGTGGCGCTGTAACTCAAGCAGCTCCATCTGCAAATATCGCGGCTGGCACTACCCACTTTCTAACAAGGCATCCAGCTGTCCTAGCATCAATGGCGATGACCTTACAGGCCTTATCTAAGAGTAAATTTATTCTTGGTATAGGACGAGGTATTCCTCAAATGTTTCAGGCTATTGGGCTGCCCGCTGTTTCATTCGAGCACACCATAGACAGCATTAATATCCACCGGAAACTCTGTGGTGGAGAGAAAGTAAACTATTCTGGCATTCTGGGTAATTATTCAGACATGCAACTGCTTGACTTGCCTGATGTTTCACCACCCCCGGTTATTCTTGGCGCAGTTGGTCCAAAGGCACTTCAGCTTGCTGGAACACATTTCGATGGAGTGATACTACATCCTTTTTTAACACCTGAGGGAGTTTCTCGATGCCGGACCATTGCTAGAGATGCAGCTAGAAATGCTGGTCGTGATCCAAATTCTATTCGTACCTATGCGACAGTTGTACTTTCAGCAGATTTGCCTAGCGATGAAGAGGAAAGGGTTGTTGGCAGTCGAGCCGTCACTTACTTTCAGAGTCGCAGCATTGCTAAAATGCTCGTGGAGTTTAATTCTTGGGATAAAACCATCCTTCCAAAACTTTGGTCACACCCTATTTTTGAGGGAGTGAAAGCTAGTGCAGACCAGGCTTTCACGCTTGAAGAATTAGTTGAAGTGAGCCGTGTATTGCCGCCTGCATGGTTAGAATCTGCTACAGCGGTAGGCAGCAAGGAGAAATGTGCAATGCGACTAGGGGAGTATCTTGCGGCAGGTGCTGACGATATAATTATTCATGGAAGTACCCCTGAGAAGCTTGGTCCAACTCTTAAAGCATTCACTAATAATTAAGGATTAGCAGTCAGTCAAAGGCTGAGACTACATAAATACTAAGCTGGTGAATTAGCCTTGATGAATTCTTGCAAGGACCTGCTTCGATGTAAAATATTAAAATGAAAATTAGATACCTTATCCCATTGATTTTATGGACGCTTGGTCTTGTAAATCTATTTCAACCGTTTGATGGGTTCTTATTCTATTTCTCAACATTCATTTTTTGGCTTTTATTAATTTCACATTTAATCGAGTGCATTATTCTTAGAAAAAGAATCCTAAGTTCAACTGATGCACCTACTAAAGCTTTTGCTATGACGTTCTTATTTGGAGTTATTTACCTTGTTTCAATTGAAGCAAAAGTTCAAGAGTAGCTTTTCATAGCTCTGACTTCTTATTGCCCAAGAGTTAATCCCCCTAATACAAGAAAAGACCTTCATTAAATTTCTACTAAAACTTCAGCTGATGCTTCATCAGAGATTGGCGGACTATCTTACTAGACGTTTTAAATATATTTGACTTGAGCTATCTAAAGATACTAATTCCCAACCCTCTTGGCCTAACTTATTTAATTGAATTATAGACATTTCATATTTCCAATTTGCAGGCTCCTTGTGCTGCTCCTTGAAATTCTCTGTTTCCTCATTGGTGTATCCCATTGATGTAGAGTTGCCGTGATCAACAATTTTGTATTCCCATTTATTCATTTTCATCTCCTGCCAGGTGGCAATAAGATGCGTTCCTTCAGTATTATTACTTACTTCCGTCCCAAGAAAGGATGAACGATAAATTTATTTTAATCTAAAACTACATATAGATGTCAAGTTTGGAATGGTTCTAACGGTTCTCATATTCATCTTTTATAGTTTTACCTGAATCATTTTGAGCCTTATATGATATGGCGCGCCCGGAGAGATTCGAACTCCCGACCCCTTGGTTCGTAGCCAAGTACTCTATCCAGCTGAGCTACGGGCGCATAATTCAATGCCATTATATGATTAATTAATTTCTTCTGCTTATCTAATTTATACTCATTCTTACTTGCTTGTTAGCTAAGATTTGTGGGGAGGTTAGGAAGAAGAATATTATCTTTGTATGAGAAGGGCAGTTCCGGCTCCAGCGGCTCCACTTGTCGCAACTATGCCAATCGCAAGGTCCTGTCTTTCCATTTCATCTAACAGTGATGAAAGCATAATTGAGCCAGTTGCTCCCATTGGATGGCCTAGGGCAATGCACCCACCATTTATATTTAATTTATCTTCTGGAATTCCCAATTCTCTTTGAGCTAAAATAATTGTTGACGCAAAGGCTTCATGAATTTCAAATAAATCAATATCATGGATTGTTAAATTATTCTTTATCAATAATTGTTTTGTTGCCTCTATGCAACCTGAAAGAACAAGCCATGGGTCAGTATTTACAACTGAGACTGCTTTAATTATTCCTCGGGATTCATAATCACTAGATGCAGATGAGTTTGAACTAGATAAAAGAGTAATCGATGCAGCGTCTGCCATTGCAGGAGAATTTCCAGCCGTATGTATATGTGATATCTCTGATAATTGTGGAAAGCATTTTAATTGAAGGTCATCCACACCATTTTTACCTAGCTCTTTAAAACTTGGATTTAAAGAGGTTAAATTTTCAATGGTTGTTTCAGCTCTGATGCATTCATCCTCGGCGCATACAAAATCTTTTTGAGGGTTAAAGACTGGAATAATTGATTTAAAGCGCCCATTTGTTTGAGCATATGCTGCTTTTTGTTGACTACTAAATGCTTGAGTATCTGCATCTAACCTACTAATTTTATTAACAGAGCCAATCAAATCTGCTCCACTTCCCATCATAAATATTCTTGATTTTATAGCGATATTTACATCAGTCCATATTGCAGCTTTATCCGATAACATTGGCACCCTTGACATCATCTCTATACCTCCAGCCATAATTATATTGTTTTGACCGGATGCAATTTTTAAATAGCCTATATTGATTGCATCTAAGCTAGAAGAGCAAAATCTATTGATTGTAAGTCCAGAAACATGATCTGGGTATTGAGAATAAAGTGCTGAAGATTTAGCAATGTTTCCTGCTTGTTCTCCATATTGTGTAACGCACCCTAAAATTACTTCATCTAGGCTCTCTGGATCAAGGATTTGATTTGCTGAGTAAAATTTATATAAAGTATCTAAAAGTTCAAATGGACTTAAGTCATGCAAGCCGCCAGATTCTTTTGCCTTCGCTCTTGGAGTTCTGACTGACTCAAGTATATAAACAGGCTTCAATTTTTTAGCTCATTATTTCATTCATTTGAGCCCATGTTGCATGAGTGCCAGAGCAAATTTGCTGAGGAAGAGGCATAGAGCAAATAGGGCCGCTCACAATATCTTTAGCATCAAACAATAGACATGAGGAAGTCTTGCTGTTTACGTTAGTAATAATTGAAACTAAATATCCATCATCCTCATCTTGTGAATTTATTCTTGGTGCAAAACAAACCTCACTACCAAAAACACCTTTACCGAATTCATACGTTTCGCATTTTCCCGAAAGATGATCATGCTTTGTTAATCCGTCAAAAGTAAACCAACCCTTGGTGGGCATCATACTGTAAGTAAACCTATGCTTTTCAGATGCATATCTTTGGTTAATTGCACCGAATTCAAGAATTTTATCGTCAAGAGATTCTTCAATAGTTTCTCCAGTTTTAAGATTAAATCTCCACTTGTGAAGCCTAGGTTTCAATAAGTGATTGTCTAAAAAGGCCATCATTCTTTCTAAACCTGGAGGAGCTCCTTCATAGTTTCCTGGTTCAGGGTTTTCTTGAAAATAACCTTCCATAATAATTTCATTGCCACTTTCATATGCATTATTCCAATGAAGGCAGTAAGTGGGGTTTGCTTCAAACCATTTAATATCTTTTTCAGTGCCATATCTTGGAATAACTGCAAACCTTGAAGGAAGGTCATGAAGTTTAGTAGCATGAATTCCTCGCTTCAACATTTCCGAGTCCCAAAATAAAGGAAGGTCATTTAATATAGAATAATTTTCAGTAAAAGCCATGTCATGAGGCAGGCGAGGTCCAGGCAAAGGGATGGGAGTGTAGTGTTTTAAATTATCTTCCTGGTCCACAACACCGTAGTGCATATAGGGGGCTTGTTTTGAATAATTAAAAAACAACAACTCTCCGGTTTTCAGGTCAACTTTTGTGTGAGCAGAAATTCCATCAATTGGTGCCCAATCAACCTTCCCGGTTGGATCTAAAGTAATAGGATCCATGCTATAGCCATTACCACATTGATAAAATGTTGTAAGCACCTTACCGTTATGGACCACAACATCAGTTGAGGAAGTATCTTTCAAGCAGCCTTGAGCTCCCCATCCAGGCAATTCAGAGGTACCAGGTCTCTCCATTAAACCAGCCCACTTAGACTTTTGAAATTTTTGCTCTACTTTAAAACCTTCAGTTTGAATAAATCTATTTCTATAGTCTGCAGAACCATTCTGAAAGATTATAGAGTGAAGCATTCCGTCTCCATCAAATGGGTGGAATCTTCCAAGAGGTTCATGAACCTGATTTTCAGTATTTCTTATGTAAACTCCCTCTAGATCTTTTGGTATTTCTCCAATTACATCTAAATTAGTTACATTAAATTCATCATAAAAAGTTTCCCAAGCACCTTGCATATACGGGTGATTTTTATTGGAGAGAGAAGAGTCAACCGTATTTACTTTTGTAATTTTCATTGTTGATTCATTTTCCATTCATTTTCTAGCTCAGTTACAACATTTTCAAGTGTTTGAATTGTATTAGAGAATCCAACTCCTTGTCCCGCAGACCAAATATCCTTCCATGCACTAATTTTGTCTTGAGATCCTGAAATATTAAAGCCTTTGTTATTTGTGTCAAGATTATCAGGGTCAAGATTATTGTTAATAATACTATCTTTTAAGTAATAGGCATTAGCACCAGTAAATAAATTTGTTAATCTTAGGTCAGTGCTTTTAGAATTAATAACCATCTCTTTGTATTCTTTTACCGCAATACTTTCTTCAGTTGCGATGAATCTTGTTCCCATATAACAAAGGTCTGCACCAAGGCATTGAGCGGCTCTTATATGACTTCCATTTGATATAGATCCAGCCAATACAATAATCCCCTCAAAAAACTCTCTAACATGAGAAGTAAACACAAATGGTGACAATGTCCCGGTATGTCCCCCAGCTCCATAACTAACCAAAGCAAGACCATCAGCTCCATAATCCACACATTTTTTTGCAAACTCCACTGTATTGACATCTGCTATAACAACACCACCATAAGAATGAACTGTTTCAAGGACTCTTGCTGGACTTCCTAAGGCAGTAATTACTATTGGAGGTTTGAATTTTGCGATTAAATTTAATTCATCCTGAAATCTATCGTAAGTATTATGTGCGATCATGTTAAATGCCCATAATTGACCATCAAGACTGGATGTTATGGTACTCATCCAAGACTCAAGATCTTCTATCGTTCTTGCATTTGGACCAGGAAAAGACCCTATAAGACCTGCTGTAGAACTAGCAATCACTAGCTCAGGCCCAGAGACAAGAAACATAGGTGCAACAATGATAGGAAGTCGCAATGATCTCAAAATATCTTTTTTATCCATTTAGTATTCTTGGTTAGCTTTTTAGTACTTATTCAATTATAGCTGACCTCTCACAAGCTTCTACAGCTTGAACCTTTTATTATTAGACTTATAATATTTTTATGGCAAATAAAGTATATATTTTAGGTGGATATCAAACAGATTTTGCTCAGAATTGGTCACGAAATGAATTAGAACTTTTTGATGTTTTTAAAGA